>Ga0209190_1000030_pt1 | contig 98736 bp, 84 predicted proteins | sample M_140205_XF_Meta_FD_187315 | JGI IMG/M metagenome (GOLD analysis project Ga0209190, IMG submission 187315) | Freshwater microbial communities from Lake Montjoie, Canada to study carbon cycling - M_140205_XF_MetaG (SPAdes) (version 2) | ecosystem: Environmental > Aquatic > Freshwater > Lake... | reverse complement strand
GATGCTTATAGTAGGTAGTCGGTATGCTCGCTTGCGCAGACACTAGTCTCTATAATACGCCGTTTGTTTAGCTCGTGGTTAAGCTTCTACAAATTTCAATTCTATGCTTTATTTCATCTATAGTTTCGAGATGTTAGCATTTAAGCAACAACCTATACCGTGAGATCTACACCATGCAGCCCTCAAACAGACTAAGTCTGGACTATAACGCGCTAGCTTTAGGCTTTAAGCAGCACCGTGCTCCAATCATCGATCTGCACTCACACATTCATGGCGCAGCGGCAACGCGCATCTATTCTGAAGTTGCATTGCGCTATGGTATCGGAACGACCTACTCGATGACGATGTTAGAATCGATTCCAACCGTACGAGAGATCCTCGGTGATCGTATTAACTTTATCGCCGTGCCGGATTTTTCAAATAAAGATCGCCTTTCTGCAATGGGCGGTGACTATCCAGCTCGGATCAGGTCCTATAAAGATCATGGTGCCAAAATTGCGAAGTTCTGGAGCGCCCCGCGCATATATGAAGCATCGAGTGAGCCGTTTGCCTCTAATCCATTACGCTTAAACTCTCCACTCCGAATGGAGGGCATGCAGGCTGCGCAAGACCTCGGCATGGTGTGCATGGCACACGTAGGAGATCCAGACACATGGTTTAGTACGAAGTATCGGGATAGCTTGCGTTACGGTACCAAGCTAGAGCAATACGAACTTTTTGAGGAGGTGCTGGAGCGCTTTCAATCTCCCTGGATTGCGGCGCACATGGGGGGCTATCCTGAGGACCTTGAATTTCTTTCAAGACTTCTTGCGCGGCATAATAATCTCTACCTCGATTGCAGCGCCACTAAATGGATAGTGCGGGAGCTTAGTAAACACCAACCAGAAACAATACGCGCATTTTTTATGCGCTGGAGGGGCAGGATCCTCTTTGGCTCCGATATAGTGACCTCGGATGCCCACGTTACAGCGGAACAGAGTGCGGGAGAGATGGACGCCAAAGCTTCTAGCTCTATGGAGGCGTACGACCTCTATGCATCGCGCTACTGGGGGTTGCGCACCCTGCTAGAAACAAACTATTGCGGTGAATCTCCGATAGCCGATCCGGACCTACACCTAGTAGACCCAGTGCGCTATACCCCACTAGATGCGCCGACACTGCGGGGCTTTAATCTACCTGAGGAGGATCTCGAGATCCTCTACTGGGGTGCCGCACAACGGTTGCTGAAATAATTAAAGAGCGCTGTAACTAGTCAGCATAGATTAACTACGATCGCACATGTAGATACTCTGTGCCAACTCTTCAGGGGACGGCAGATCGAATTAATTGTGAAACTTCGCCGTAATCTCAATAGCTTGAATCGCTACATTAAACTACGGTGACCAGTTACCGTTCTTTTTAAGCGCCCTGCCTCCCAGGGGCCAGCATAACCTCTAAAAGGCCTCCATTCGCCCCTTGGCGTGGGGAGATACCGCCTATATAGGTTTTTGTAATGTCACCCTCTTCTCTTCGTCTCGCTGTGGCGCTAGCTAGAATCCCACACCTCGGGCGCTCCCTTTTTCTTTTCCCCCTGATCCTGAGTTTGGGGATCGTAATCTCTCAACTTCTTTTGACCGGACTCCTCGTTAGAATGACGACGATAAGTTCATCCGTTCAGGCAAAAAATGTGGAGATTCAAACGGATCACAGCCCGGTAAGGTGGCTTCTCTATGGATCCAATGCTCGACGACCAGAGCTCCGGGTATGTAGGTGGGGCGACAACAAGGATAGCTCTGACGAGGCACCCCCGGCTGGATGTAACCCAGACAGGCTCGATGTTGCTATACAGGTTTCAGATCCCAAAAACTTTGACGCAAGCACCTACCAGAGAATCTTTAATGGTCATATCGATCGGCTACATATTTGTAAAACGTGTCGCCCTGATGTCACTATCAAACCAGAAGGCGTAGGACTCACAAAATCTACCGCACACAGCGTATTTGGACTGGCTATTCTCTCGCTGCCCTATACAAACAATGATATCGGTTCTCGCAGGGTTGAGCTGCTGCGAGTAGTAGAGGATATCCGCTCTATCCTTGGAGAGATCTCGATGTCGATACCAGAGATATCAAACACTATCGGAATCAGCGCCCTGAAAAGCACCCTTCCAATTACGCTCAACGTTGCATTACTCGTTATGACAGCATTATGGCTTGCGCTTCGAGCACATCGCAAAGTTCTAGATTACCTTTCTCGTAACGATGTGCTCCTGCCTCTCGCAGCAGCCTGTGGCAAGGAGCGCTTCTATTCTGCAATATGGATACTCACTATCTTTAGGGTGGGGGCATTTCTTGCGGCATCGATCCCCATCATGTATTACGGTTTATCTGACATCCTCACCACCTACGTTGATTCCCCTACTAATATAACCCCACTAGATTTTATTATTTGGCTCTTTGCCCTCTCCTCAACTCTCGCGGTTTCGACGATCATCGCCTCCATCTCTGAGTTACAACACAGGCACGCGCTACTTAGTGTGTGTTACCGTTTTGTTCCGATCGTTATAGCCCTGACAGGTGCAGTGGCCTGGAGCTTCTCATTCATACTCCCCTATCAATCCGCAGGAATACTACGCCTTATAATGTCAGCTATACCTGTTTTAGGTATTGCTCCGATTCTGGCCGCGCCGGTCACTAATCTCCCCTATTTTCCGATGTTGCTGCACGGAGTGCTCGCCCTCCTTACCATGATACTGCTCCTTCGTCGCAATGCGCGTTGGTTTGCCGCTCACCTTGAGGAGGTCTAGCTATGTCACTCGTCTCACTTTCTGCCACCAATCTCTCTGTTCGGTATTCCGAGCTCCCAGCTCTAGAGATAAAACAGCTCTCATTAAAAGGCAGCGTCATAGCGCTCCTGGGCCACAACGGGGCTGGAAAATCCACCCTAATTAAAACTCTGCTCGGGCTTCTTGAGCCCGCTACCGGAAAGATCTCAATCACAAACAAGCGCGGAGAGCTTCTACGCGCAGATCAACATATGGCGTTCTGCCCCGAAAACGGCGCTGTATTCGCAGATATAAAGGTCGAGCGTTACCTAGAGCTATGGTGTCGAATTAAGCACAATAACGGTAGCTATTATCGAAAAGAGGGCTCTCGTTACGTCGAAAGGCTGGGCTTACCTGAGCTCCTTCTTAAGAAGGGGCGGGAGCTCTCAAAGGGGCAACGCAGGCGGGTACAGACAGCTCTTGGATTCATGAGCGACCCAGAGATCTTTCTCTTCGATGAACCCTTTGATGGACTCGATGTGCAACGCACAAACGACCTTATGGAGATAGTAGAGGAGGAGAAAACTCAGCGTGCTTTTCTAATCTCCTCTCATCGCATGGATGTTATAGAACGCATCTCAGACGTGGTTATCGTACTTCAACACGGCAGGATCGCTTGCGCTGGCTCAGTCCTGCATGTCTGTCAAACATTCGACGATAAGGAGATACCTGGGTCTCAGATCTCTCTAACCGACGCCATGCGCGCACATCTGCGCAAGATCCGCTTAGAAGAGGGCCTGAAAGATGGCGTTCGATCGTAACTGCTCAATTAGGCGCTCTTAAAAGCTTTAACTTCCTCTAACGAATGAGGTATAATTCAGTTGTGGATTGCACGCTATGACGCTCTCAATAATAACCAACGCCTCCTGTTTTGATGACGCGGTTCTGCCGCCAGGGGAGCCCCGTCACCTTGGCACCCCCGATCTATACAATCCAGCCGTATTTTATGACTCTCCAGGCAAGGCTCAGGGATGTCTGCAAGCTGCCCAGGAGCTGCAGGGGCTGATTGCCCCGCAAGATTTCATGCCGATTATTAGGTCGGAACGAACAGCTGAGATTGCAGCTCTATTAAAGGCACACTCCGCAGAATATCTAGTGGCGCTAGAGAGCGCTTCGCAACAGGCTCAAGACAGGTCGTTACCGAATTCCCCAGCCTTCGTGCACTTCGGACTTGAGTCCGCTATAAGTGCGGGTACATTCTCGGCGGCGTTAAAAGCAGTCGGGGCAAGCTACAGCGCTATCGACGCCGCTATGTTACGCCCTGAAGACACCGCCTTTGCCCTAGTCTGGCCCCCCGGCCACCATGCAGAGCGGGAACAGGCGATGGGATTTTGCTACCTATCGAATGCCGCTCTTGCAGCTCTGTACGCACGAGATCACTCAGTACAACTAACCCCTACTAGAAACAACAGGGTCGCTGTAATTGACATCGATCACCACCGTGGAAACGGAACAGCCTCAGTTTTAGCAGGTGAGCCCGATACCCTCTTTATCGATCTGCTCTACCGCTCGCCATATGATCATAACCGCAAGCGCTATACCGATGGGGTATATAACGAAGCTCTCGATCGTTTCTCTGAAGGAACAAAGGAGTATCCATATACCCACGAGGACGTTGAGCAACACCTTACTGCGCATCAGATAACGAGCGCACCTAATATCGTTTCGCTTGAATTTGAGGGGGTTCAAAACCCAGAAACGATCCTTGAACGGTTCCTAACCGAGGCGCTACCAAAGCTACGGGAGTTTCACCCTGATGTTATACTATGGTCCGTTGGTCTCGACTCCGCTCTCGGAGATCCACTGGGTGGACTAGGTAATCTGCCGAGCTCATTCTATACAATGATTAGAGGAGTTCGGATTGCTTTTCCAGCAGCCCGACACGTCGGTGTGCTTGAGGGGGGATACGATAAAGACCGTTGGTCAAGCTGTCTAAAATCTACCCTACTCGGATTTCACGACGAGGCCAACGGTCAGGCACATAGAAGCTCACTATTTGAGCGCTACCGAGCCCACTTTATAGAGAATCCAACCTAGCTCTAAGCCCTTTTATGGCAGTGCGTAAGCGCCCGTATCCAACCGACCGTGAAAGGAATTACCTACCCGAGCATTATACCTGAGCCGTTCTAGAGAACGGCGTTCCCAGCGCTTCGCTTACTGCAAAGCACAACAGATGACACAATTTGTTACTAATTATTGCGTTTATTCAAGATACGCATCTGTGCTTTAAATCTGGGGCTCTCAGTACCTCTTATATGCTTATGTGCTATTTCTAGTTTAGATGTTTGGCAACGGTTTTTTAGAAACACTGAGGTAGTTTTGTGTCGGGAAACTTTGCTGAGTCAATACAATAGGAGTATCGACTCTTAGCTTTGTCTGTATAGATATATTTTGAGACATTATGCTAAACTAGCTGCGGTTGGTAAGTTAATCAAACTATGTACATCAATACTGCAAGTTAGTGTTTGCTTAAGTGGTTATTACGAGCTCCTGGATCTTTCCGCCTTCACCTGGACTTAATGAAAAACTACAAACAACCTGATTATCAATCAGTAAGCGTGCCCCGAGCCCTGGTTCGGGTAAAACTGTAAGGTTAGTAAATGAAATAAAATTAAACTTTTTTGAGAGATCCTTAAAATTTAACTGAAAACTATCAAGAGGGTTATCTTTAAAAAAGTTTAGAGCAAAAATACTATCATTATTATCAAGATCGCCTTGCTTTAAATAATCAAATAATTGCAGTGCTCGGTCTTTGACGAGAGTTGGTATCGATTTGCAACTCGCTTGCTGATTAAGCACTACTATTCTTAAAGCCTCTTGGCAGGGTTTATAAACGCTTGCGTATGTAAGGTTCGCTAGGGCAATTACCCCAAGTTTAGTTTCTTGATGCCAACGAAAGTGGCTCCCGTAACCTGGTAGGCCCCCAGAGTGTCCGACAAAGGTTAGCTCGCGGTTAATAAAAGTGCTCAAGCCGAGTGCGTAGTCGAAACCCTCAGTGAGCACTGAGATGAATTTTGGAGGCGAAACGCGCACGACACCTTGTTGCAATTCTTGTCGAGATGCGAGGCTTAATACTTTTTGGTAGATAGCTGCTTGATGCTGGCTTGCGTCGATTAAAAAAGCGAGCCAAATAGCAAGATCGCTAAGTGTGCTCCAAAGACCACCGAAAACTGCACCATCGCCAATCGTTTGGTCAATTGGCTGTTCAATTAAATGCGAGTCTTTTGCTGTAAAGCCAGGTAGCCACTCTTTTCCCGATGGTATCCACTCAGTGCGCTGCATACCTAGAGGAATGAGAAGCTCATCTTTTATAGCTTTAAGAGCTGATACTCCAGTAGCTACAGAGATTACTCGCCCAAGCAGCATGTAGCCCAGATTAGAATAGTGAAACTCCCTACCACTATCAGCCGCAAAGATCAGGTCCTCAGAATAAACACTACTCAGTTCTTGATCTGAATAGGGGAGTAGTCGATCCCCCCATGGGTCATCGGTAGGAAGACCAGAGCGCATCGTCAGTAGATCGAAGATAGTTGTTTTCATCCAACGACTATCTTTTAAAGTAGGAATAAATTTCGCGACTTGGTCGGTTAATTTAATTTTTTTTTCGTCTCTGAGTTTAAGCAGCATTGCGGCCGCAAAGCACTTGCTCATTGACGCGATACGGAACTGAGTCTCTGTTGCAACAGAGCCATCTTTAAAACCCAGGGTGAAAGTACTCAAGACCTGGTCAGCAGAAATTAGCCCAGCAACTAACTGAGGTGGGGCTTCTTGTTGGGCATAGTCAGCAAAGATACGTTGAAATGCAGCTTCGTTGAGTGCTTGAATTTTGTTATTCATGGGCTACTGATTGAGAGATTAATATTGTTGTATGTGCATATAGCTAACATCAGAATACTAGTCTTACTTTGAATGGATAGCCGACAACGATAGTCAATTACAAAAATTGTCATAAGGATAGGAAGTTCAATTCACTTTCCGCAAGTAGCTGATCTGCGGTATCGACATTGCAACAGGGCCCTTGGTATGGCCGAAAGTTGGAGGAATATTGATAGTCGTCGCCCAGATTACCGTTTTTGACCTAGCAGAAGAGCTCGAGAGGATACGCTAAGTAGCGAAAAATAGCATAACAGCTACACGTCCCCCATTGAGCGCTACCGAGCCCGCTTTATAGAGAATCCAACCTAGCTCTAAGCCCTTTTATGGCAGTGCGTAAGCGCCGGTATCCAACCGACCGTGAAAGGAATTGCCTACCCGAGCATTATACCTAAGCCGTTCTAGAGAACGGCGTTCCCAGCGCTTCGCTTACTGCAAAGCACAACAGATGCCACAATTTGTTACTACCTGCCTTCTAACATTTCAAACCCTTAGCATAGCTTTAAAATAGCGCTGCCCTTCGCACCTTTCCTACTGCCAGTATCTCATAATAGGGATATACTTAGAGGGGTTCCCCCTGTGTAGGCGTTACTAGGCACTTCTAGGGGGTGGCAACTTTAAGCGTGCGCCTATGACACCAACTAAGCATAACGTCACCTTTGTCACATTTTATCTTGATCCGCATAACACACCGCGCCCGCTTGGCGGCGATCCGTTAGCAATTGACGGCTTCGACCATATCGAGATCTTTACGGAGTCTGCAAAGCAGAGCGCCTTCTTCCTATCGCACGCGTTCGGATTCGTGCCGGTCGCATATCGTGGGCCGGAAACAGGGTGGCGTGACTCAGTTAGCATCGTCCTTAAACAGGGAGAGACGCTACTGCAACTCACCTGCCCCCTGCAATCTACGAGCCCGATCGCCTCACACGTATACACGCACGGATTTTCTGCTAAGGATATCGCCTTTAAAGTTCCACACTGTGAAGCGATCTACTATGAAGCCGTCAAGCGCGGTGCAGTATCTGAATCTCCCCCATCTGAATGGCGAGACGATCATGGCAGCATAATTCACGCTTCGATCCGTACCTACGGAGACACGATCCATTCCTTTGTCGAAAGAAAGACATACAACGGTCCGTACTGGCCCGGTTTCGCCCCGTATAGCCAGATATTCCCCCATGATATCGTGATTGAAGAGAGCGGCATTAAGGTAATTGACCATGTAGTAGGCAACGTAGAGCTGGGCAAGATGGATCATTGGATCAAGTTCTATGAGAATACCCTCGGTTTCTCTCAACTCCAACACTTCTCTGATAAAGATATCTCAACCGAATACTCTGCCCTGATGTCCAAGGTTCTTAACGGTGGAGGGGGCAAGATTAAGCTACCCATTAATGAACCGGCGCAGGGAAAGCGCAAATCTCAGATAGATGAGTACCTTGAATTTAATAGCGGTCCTGGGGTGCAACATATCGCTTTTTCAACCGATGATATCCTCTCAGTAGTAACGAAACTACGAGCTCGTGGCGTGCGTTTTCTCTTTGTGCCCAAAAACTACTATGAGGAGATTCCGCAGCGTATTGGAACAATCAAAGAGGACCTTGCAAAGATCAAAGAGTTGGGGGTCCTTGTTGACCGTGATGAGGATGGATATCTCCTCCAGATCTTCACCAAAACTTTACAAGATCGACCAACCATGTTCTTTGAAATTATTCAACGCGAGGGCTCAAACGGTTTTGGCGCCGGAAACTTTAAGGCGCTCTTCGAAGCGATTGAACGGGATCAGGCCGAACGAGGGAATCTATGATCCTAGCCTCAATCCGCAGTAAGGTTCCCGGCCTAGAGCTGGATGGGCAGCTCGTAATCATTCATCCAAACCGCTTAACAGTAGCGATTCTGCCAGATGTCCAGTTCTCTTCCTTAAGACAAGCGCTTGAATCGTGGGGCTCCTCTAGCGCGAAGCTGCAAAATATAGATGCCCAACTGCGCGCCGGATATTGGTCACATACCGTATCAACTGAGCAGGTTGTATTTTGTGCACCGTTACCCCGTAGCTGGACCCTCCTCGATGGTAGCGCCTATGTGCAACATATAAAGCTGGTGCGAAAGGCTCGCAATGCTGAGCTGCCAGAGGATCTCCTTATAATCCCCCTTATGTATCAAGGTGCGAGCGAGGGCCTACTGTCACCCTTTGACGACATACCGTTACTTGATCCAGCTTATGGAGTTGATTTTGAATCAGAGGTTGCAATCATTACCGATGCAGTTCCTCAAGGAACTACAGCCACTGAGGCTATGCAACACATTAAGCTTATCATGCTAATGAACGATATAAGCCTTCGTGAGCTTATACCTAGGGAGCTAGCGACCGGATTCGGCTTCTTTCACGGCAAACCCCCCTCCTCTTTTTCGCCCTTCGTCGTTACACCGGATGAGCTCAAAGATGCCTGGCGCGATGGCAGGGTTCATCTGCCGCTTGAAACCTATCTAAACAACGAGCTCTTCGGCTCTCCTAATGCCGGTGAGATGCACTTCTCCTTTCTGCAATTGATTGAACACGCAACTAAGACTCGGGCTCTCGGCGCAGGCACTATTATCGGAAGCGGCACGGTATCAAACACAGATGCCTCGTTAGGCTCAAGTTGCATCGTTGAGCGGCGCATGCTTGAAAAAATTAACTCTGGAACGATAACGACCCCCTACCTAAAAGATGGGGACCGTATCAAGATCTCAATGAGTCTCAGGGGGACCAATATCTTTGGCTCAATAGATCAAGTGGTACGGCAGATAAAGAGATGATAGCGATCGATAGAACACTCCCACTAGATATAATGCTTGAGCGGCTCTTCGACTATGCAGGCATGTTTCCACCCGCCTCGCGCTCCTTTGCAGAAGCCCTACGGGAGAGCGCAGATCTCTCCTCGACGCTAGAACGACCGTGGCTAGTAGCATGCGATCTAGTGTTAGATACTCAGCATGCTCGTAACTTACTCGATATAAAGCTGCGTGACTGTGATTTTAAAAGCTATGGCTTTAAAAGCTCGCTTACTATCTGCCTACTCGCAACCGAGGAGCACGCAGAGGTAATTAATGTGGCTCAGAGGCTCTCGGCACCCCACCCCTCTGGAGATATAAATTGTCGAATCTCCTCTATTGAAGCAAAGGTAACCCTAGCCTCTTTAAAAGGCACACTCGAAGCATTCAAAGATTACACCAGCATTAATCAGATACTTCTTGCTCTTGAACCCGACCTTTCGACCGATTCGTGGCGCTCAACGTTAAAAGAAACCGTACGCGAGATCTCTAAGCTAGGGAGCAGTGTCGCTCTTAAATGTCGTTGTAGCGGGCCGGCCGGCATCGAAGCGCCAACCCTCGCTCAGGCGATTATCGAATCAGCCGATGCTAAGATCTCACTCAAGGTAACCGGAGGACTTCATCATCCGATAGTAGATCAGGCGCGACACCCCTATCCGATCGGGTTCCTTAACCTTGCGGCCGCAGTGATGTTTAGACGGACCCTTGGAGCAAAAGCCCCACTTGAAAAACTGATTGAACTTTTACAAAACAGCTCCATGGAGGCTTTCTCCTTTGCATCTGGATTGCTCTTTAAAGATCTACAGATCTCCAGAGAGCAGTTGCTACAGGCACGCTCTCAGGCGCACCTATCTATCGGTAGTTGTAGCCTCTCTGAGCCGGACAACGATCTGATCCATTATCTGTACTAGCTCCAGAAAAAGTATGGAAACTCTCTGTAGCTCCATAATTGCAGAGATCTTTCATCCACCCCATGATTATGCACTCGCCTATATAGCGAGCTTTGCTCAAGGGTAGCTTTAACACCTTTATTCAGCTCGTTAAGCTGCTTTGCAGCCACACTCCTTTCAGCATCACAGGATGCTGCATGCAACAGCCCTAGCAACTCTCGGCGCTCGCTTATACGAAAAAGGAGCCCCTGCTCCTCTTCAGAGCTAAAGAGCCCCTGCCCTAGAAATTTTTCAGTATGCGAGACGATCTCCTTAAAGTGTTGCTTTAGTTCAATCGCTTGCGAGATCTCCTCTACTTTTTCTGGAAATAGATGTCGTGTGCGACTCGCCGCAACAAAGCGCGGCAGTGAATGTCCAAGGTATCGCAGCGCAAATTCATCCACGAACCGATCGTACCTGGCTCCTCCAAGTCCATGAATAAAGAGCTCCGAGCAGTATCCCCGCAAAAGCAGGGTAACTATACCACCGCGTGGAGCGAGGGTCTCTCCATTCGCCAACTCGAACGGCTCGCTCCCTTTAAGTACGATAGGATATCGCCCAGCTCTATCAACTCTCCAGAGTGGGAGCTCTATCGTAGAGCCGTCAATCTTCATATTTGGAAAGGGATTAGCCCCATTTTTTATCTTATGGCTCAATCGATATGCATCGAGGGTCTGATTATATGTTACAGCACACCTTGCCCCATCCTTAACTATCGCAAGAAGCCAGCGTTGCACCGCCGGTAGTGCGCTAATAACAGAGAGTGGTATCTCTAATGGCAGATATCCGGTGATAGATCGCCGCACGATTGAATTAGCAACGCTAATCGGCTCGCCAGCAAGCGCTAGGTAAAGTTTCTCTACCTGCCCAACACTGAGCGCTACCTTATCTAACTTAGCCTCTCTTAAATCACCTTTAATGCGACTAAACAGCTCTATAAGTTGTGCCTGCCCTGCAACCCTCTGCTCTATAAACAACGCCCCCTCACTTCTAACCAGGCTACCCTGCTGAATAGCTAGCTCTCCATTTCTAATTACAGGCCACGTTACCTTTCCGGCATCTCCTGCGTCTGTATCTATAATTACATTAACGGCAGTAGCAGAGAGATTATCTGCGGACTGTACAAGCAACTGCTCTTTAATCAATAAGCCTGAATGGTAAATAATGGGCTGATGCCCCGTCATTATAACGGCGCTATCAGGGCTATACTCACTGGGTATAGAGGCGATCTGGATGCCGCTCTTTAGGGCACGCATTACAAGCTCCGCTGTATAGCGCTGCGCTTTCACAAACACCTCGCTACGGATCTCCTGCCTTGCTAGCTGGTTAAATCCCTTAAGCATGCTCAGGTTTGCCGACAATATCTCGCCCCACTCACCATACGGAGGTTCAATAGTGTCTTTAATGTCCTGATAATCGCCGTTCATAAGCTAAAGATTGACCCACTTTGATCAAGACGCAGTGCCTCGCGAGATACGAACGGCTCCCCTGCTGCAACTCCGATCTGATCTCCCCAATAAAGTGCCTCTCTCCTGATTTCGCTTATCCGTCCTATGTTTTTAGTATTATCATAAAACTGCGATCTGTATGCGTTAAGTGCTGTAATCTTCTGTTCAATAAACGGCGAGATATCAAAGATAAACGAGGGAGAAACCCGCACCTTAAGATGCGTTGAAAAAAAGTAGAGCTGCTTTTTAGGATACCATGGCTCATGCGGTATCTCGCTCTTAACGAACTTTGAGTAAAAGCGGGCCGCATCAACCAGTGCGCTGGCCTGAACGTGATCTGGATGTGCATCCTCCCAGTAGGGCGCAAAGAGCAGCGTAGGTCGAACCTCCCGGATAACTGCGGCAATCGCATTCCTATTGTCGACCGTATCGAAGATCTCCCTGTTTTTGATTCCAAGCGTGCGCCGCTCTACTATTCCAAGCACCTGCGAAGCCTCCCTTGTTTCACGCGCTCTAATTTCAGGGGAACCAAACGGAGTAGGCTCACCATCGGTAAGGTCTAGCACTACTATACGCACGCCCTGAGAGATTAGCGCCGCTATGGTTCCACCCATCGCAATCTCTGCATCATCTGGATGCGGCGCAATAACTAAGGCTATATGCTCCATATCTTTCGCTCCCTGCTGATCGTGTCCAGGTAAAATTGCATCCTAACATCAGGATTATCAAGCCCATTTCCAAATCTTCTATCCGGATCGTCGTAAATACGAGAGACAGGCCGCTCTGTAACACGGAGTCCGAAATGTTTTGCCTGCAACCAGAGCTGTAGCGGCATAGCGTAACCCATTTCAGATAATTGCAACTTTGCAAGCTCAGCTACCCTGTACGCTTTAAAGCCACAGAACGCATCTGTCAGTGAAAATCCCGTTATTTCATTAATAAGTGCCGTGATCTTCGTGTTGATCTCACGCCGATCTATCGGCGCCGATTCATTACCCTCGATCTCGTGTAGATATCTACTACCTGAGACCACATCCCAGCCTATCGCCTCTTCAAAAAATTCAGGGATCCAGTCGGGTCGATGCTGCCCATCCGAGTCCATAGTAATTACGTAATCATATCCAGCTCTGATTACTTCAGAGAATCCACGTAGCAAGGTAGCTCCATATCCACGATTTTCAGGCTGCCTAATAATACGAGTATTAGAGCTCTCTAGCTCTCGTAAGAGTTGCGGCGAGCAATCTATCGAACCATCATCAACAAAAAGCACATCGCCCTTGTAGATCTCTCGCAGACGCCCCAAGAGACCCTGCAGGTGCTCCTCTTCGTTATAAACAGGAATAAGAACTATCTGACGCATACTAGTCGTTATGACGCGTGCGCAGAAAAGGCGAAACTCTGAGCAGAAGGTGCGCACGCTCGAAATATTCAACCCACTCACTAAGCTCTAACGCTAGCTCATCCGCTGGAGGTAGTACGATGCCCGCATCACATGCCGCGCCAAGCTCATTCTGAGCCTTGCGGCGATATACAGAGAGGGTGCGATCTGATGCACGGCTCACCTCAAACATATCCTCCGAGAGTACAACGGTCGCCGGAACACGTGCAGCACCATGAATTCGCAGCTCATCTCTAAGCTCTACATTACTCTGATTATCAACGAACCTGAGATCGATCTTTGGGGTTGCCGCACTTATAGCAGCCAGCATCGGGCACTGCCGAGCGCAATCACCACACCACGTACCAGCCAAGACCAACACATTTAACGTGCGAGTAAAGTGTGATAATAGCTTATGTTGAGCCGCACTAAGCGCAACCTGCTCCCCGTACCTAGCCCAGCGCTCTCTATGGCCGGGCTCTGCCTGCGCTATAAATCGGTCAAACGAAAGAGCTTGCTCAAACGAGCGCCTCCAAAGTTCCATCCTCTGGTCAAAAAGCTGTGCTGCTGCCATATGTGCCTCCTATGAATGCTATGTAGCATTCCCCTTCTCTTACAAGTTGTCAAAGGGGGTAGACAGAGGAGATCTAAATGCTAGATATAATCGAGAATAGTGAGCCTTAGCACCTTAGCAGTTACGGCATAAGAGGCCTGTAGAGCAGTCTGCGCCTGTGCCAGGTTAGCAGCGGACTCAGTCTCATCGGCATCCTGGATACGGGAGAGCACCTCAAGGGCGCTATTTTTAGTAAGACTAAGAAGCGATTCCCCCGTCTCAAGTCGTCGCAACCTTCCTCCAACACTAACACGCTCTGGCAGAATGTCGTTATCTCTAGCCACGTTTAGCTGATTAATAGAGCTAAGAATAGCTGCCGTCTGAGTCTGATAGTCGGTCGGAAAGGTATAAGCGACCCCACCGCCATCTGGCGTTCCGGAGCTAGGCGTAGTGCTGTATCCACCAAGAGATCTCCCCAAACGCTCTATTGCTTCAATCGCAGCTCCAAAAACCTTATTGGCCGGAGTGTTCATAGCTATCGAAAGATCATCGGTAACATTCAAGGTGTTAATTGTAGCGGTTCCAAACTCTGCATCAAAAACATAACGGGTCTGCGCTGGGCCACTGCTTGGCTCGGTATATGCGGCAACATCATAGGGCGGATCATCGTCATCCGCTCCTCCATAAACAAAACGACTCTGATAGGTAGAATTGGCTAAACTCGCCATATGATCACGGATCTGATAGACCTCCTCGGCCAGATGTGCTCGGGCCGTATTATTGACCGATTCATTCGCTCCCTGCTGGGCGATCTCCTTGGCGCGCACAAGCAGATCGCTAGCCTGACTTAATACATCGTCCTGAAAGGTAAGAAAACTTTTGGTGCGTTGAATTGTGGTCGTATAAGAATCGATCTTATCAAGGGTTTGCTTATAGCGGGCTATGGTACCAGCATCGACCGAATCACTAGGTAACGCTGCCTTAACTCCACTTGCCACCTGATTGGCAAACATATTTACCCGTTTTTTATTCTCAATTGTGCGCGAAACTAGTTGGCGCTGCGCCTGAGTTTCAGAAATTCGTGTCATATAAGGCTCACTATCTGATCTAGTAATTCACCCGCTGTCTTAATCATACGCGCAGAGGCCTGAAAGGCTTTCTGGTACTTAATAAGATTCGCAAACTCCTCATCTAAACTGACGGCAGAGAACTCATCGCGCTTATTAGAGGCGCTCAACAGATTTGCATCAGAAACCTGCACCGCGAGTTGCGCGGCAGCCTTGGCATTTCCTACATAGCTGACAGAGGAGTTATAGAGCTCCTCCATGGTGCCGGAAAACGAAAAGTTTCCAAGTGAAAAGGAAGACGATGTGCTGCGTAACGCCGCAACCGCCGCCGCATTCTGCCCGTCCCCCGGTGGAAAGACCTTAGACCCACTAGCTGGATCGTTATCACGAGCCGCTGCAAACTCAGCTGGATTAGTAAAGCCTAACTTTATTAGGCTCGAAAAATTGCTTATCAATGGGGTGGTGCTCGTCAGGTCACTCAACGATGGGATTCCATCACCATCAACATCCTTAACCCCTGAAAAATCAAAGTCAAAGAGCCCGAATACTCCGGGGGGGTTTCCATTTAGGTCGCCTGCGTTCGATTGGAATCCTGCCGTTACGGTATCTTCATCAACACCAAGATAGGTCTGATTAGCCGTTGTAAGAAGACCGCGCGTTAAGGCTTCAATGCGTGATGCCATCGAAACCAGGTCACCTTCGGCCTCAAATGGGGAGGTGTTTAAAGGGTCGGTCGTCCCCCTCATTTGTAGGATACCTGCCAACGTACCGGAACCATTTTTAAGTAGTTGTGTGAGATCAAGATGCGAGGGAGCAGTAGCTGAGCCGAAATCATAGGTCACATAACTAAGCACCTCACCCGATAGCGAGCGTGGCAGTGTGCTTGCAGCGAAGCTAGGGGAGCTAGTTGCCGTAAGGTTGCGCGAGGTCTCCTGATTTACAAGTGGGAATCCGTTGTCCAGATAGCAATTGAGCATTCCATTGGCGGTTTCTAGGGTCGTAAACGAAAGTTTCTCAGCTAACTTAGTAAGCACTGTATCGCGCTGGTCGCGTTCGTCGATTGCTATTACACCAGCAGCCTCTCGTTGGGTGATTAAACCGTTAAGTTGTGCAATCTGTGTTGTAAAGGAGTTAACCGTATTAATCTCAAGTGGAACACGGTGATTAAGCTCCGATTGTGCTCCGGCGATCGTTGCATACGTAGAGTGAATATTGGCGATCAGGTCCTCTCCCCGTTGCATCAGGTTGATGCGCAGATCAACGTTGGATGGATTAATGCCAACCTGATTAACAGCAGAGTAGAAATTATTAAGTGCAGAACCTACTGTCGACTGCGGGCCATCAAGCGCAAATGAGACCTCAACCCTTGAGAGATAATCGTTACGCACATCTGCTTGACCTTTTTTACTCGAAGCAGAGCGTAGCTGGCTCTCTAGGAACTCATCGGTATAACGCTTAATATTGCCGAGCTGTACTCCACTGCCTATCTGCAGGATATTGCCGATATTAGCGACATCTATCCGGCTTTCAATCTCAACCTGCCTGCGGGTATAGCCGGGGGTATTAACGTTAGCGATATTATTGGAGCTATTCGCAATAAGGGCTTGCTGCGCAGTCAGAGAGCTGATGGAACTGCCTAGTATCTTTGCTCCAAAATTCGTCATAGCGTCGATCAATCCTATAGCGGCAAAAGATGCCGCACACCGGGGCTTAACAGCATAATGAGCAAGGTACGTGCCCAACCTAGCTACGGGGGATTAGCTATTGCGATGGGAAAGATCTGCTGCGGAGGCCCGTTTATCAGAGGAGCGAAGCGGGCGCGTACTTCTGTACCTGATCTGGAATCTCAAGGGAGAAGGTAGCTAGCTTCTCTCTTAGGTAGTCTATATCGAGCTCCTTTACGTGCCCCAGAAGCTCTTTTAAGTCATCTAGATCCTGAAAACGGTCAGGAGAGTTTCGTACTGAGAAGCATTTTGCGACGATAAGATCCTCAGGTGTAATGACAGGGACGAATGCAAAACCAAGATCGATCAGGTTTGCTTGAGCTCTTTCAACAGCTACCTTCACCCAGGGCAGCTCAGGAAGTAGGACATCGATCATCCCCGTCACTTCGTTCGCTAGTGGCGTGGAGTTAATCATGCAAATTGATCTTCTCATAAGCTATCGGTTTTAGCCCCAGATTGGCCTTATTAGCCTAGCAGAAGAGTGCGAGAGGACGCGCGAAAAGTAGCATACCAGCTACAAACCAATATTTTGGCAGAGCAAACAATTCGTGCCGTCGTTCGTGTTCGAAATAACACCCAGGGTACTCGCTCAGAGTGGGGCCAAATCTGGAACAGTCGTATCTTCTCCGTTCTCGCTACTTACCATCAACCTTCTTCCAAATTTCGGCTACCTAAGGGGCTCTGTTGCAATGTTGATACAGCAGATCAGCTACTTACGGGCAGTGAATTGATCTTTATATCCTTAACAACAACGTTTTCCGACGAGCCCCCCCCTTTTCTGGCCCGTTTGCCCGTGCCGATCAGAGGCGGCAGATTATTACATGTCACATAACAAGTAATTTCCTCCATAACATTAAGACACTCGGGAATTTCATAAAAAGTTTCCTAGGGGCTGGTTTTTAAGAACTTTACTGTAATGGATTTATTTATGAAAATTAAGAACGCTCTCGCTAGTATTTCTGGCACTAGCCTAATTTTCTTTGCACGCTCTGCATCTGCTCAATCTCAAGTTCCTGTTGCCGTGGGCAGTACACGCCGACACCTTGAAACTTTAGTGGCCAAACTCAGCTGTTTTATGAGTTTGCTTTTAGTGGTTTCCACTGCAGCGATCTCGAGTGCTCACGCCGATTCAAAAACTGCTGGTCGAGTAGCGTGCAACTCGTTTTTGGCGTTCGTACACACTTCGGGTGTTAAAAATGCTCTTTCTACATTAACAGGACTGGAGGCAGCGCAGAACGAGTACCAACTTGGTGATAATAAAAGTGATCTAGGCGCTGTATGCAAAAGTAGCCGGGATGTCTTTAAGATGAGCATCAAAGACTTAGTGCCCAGAAAATGCCCAGTAAGGGAGTCCCTTGATAGTGTGTCAACAAGATATTTTCAAAAAGTTATTGCGAAATGTACTGTGCCGAATGGAGCGCAACTCTTCCGAAAATGTCTCAAGACTACAAGCTCGCTCATGAGCGCTCCAAACTTTAGCGCGCCAAACTTTCCTCTCACGTGTTCGGTTGCCTCGGATATAATCAAAAGCGGAATATCACTTGATTTGCAACTCGATACAGAGCCGGTTTGTAAAGACTTAAAAACAGCCTGTCCGTTGCTTTTTGAACAGATCAAGTATGCAGGACTGTCTTGGGGTTTGTAGAGATGAACTTTGGGATAGCTGGCGAAGCTCTGAAGTCTGATAGCCCCTCTGCCCTCATGATGTTTTGATTTTAAAGTGACCCCATGCCACTGGTCTTCGCACCAATAATCTTCGCCTACTTACCAATTATCAATTGAGTAATTGCACTGCATGCCGCTGGGTGTTACTGATATTGTCATGAAAACTACCCTCATCGTTATCCTCTGTATTCTCTCTGGTTGTGCTGCCTCGACGACAGACGTGTCGCCGCCGACTTCTGGGCAGCCCTCTCCGGGAATCAGCCAGTCTGATGTGCGAGCCCTGCTCCTTGCCGGCAACAAACGGTTCGTAGATGGCGCAACGGAGTCTCACTCTTGGCAGCAGGAGAAGGTCGTTAAGACCGGCACCTATGGGCAGATCCCGTCGATCGGCGTACTCGGGTGCGCAGATTCTCGCATCCCGGTCGAGATCGTTTTCGACGTGGGTGTCGGCGACCTCTTCGTGAATCGCGTTGCGGGCGGCTTCGAGACCAAGGAATCGAGCGCGACTTTCGAGTACGGCGTAGAAGCTCTGGGCGTACACACGATCCTCGTGCTCGGTCACACTAAGTGTGGGGCGGTTGCCGCGACCCTTAGCGGCAAGGATCTGCCCGGCAACATGAATCTCCTTGTGAAAGCGATTCGGCCTGGCCTCGCGCATTTGGAGAAGAGAGCCCCAGGACACTCCTCAGAGGCCCTGCTCGACGCCGCCGTCGAGGCCAACACTCGCTTTCAGATGAAGCAGGTCCTCGACACCAGCGACCTTCTGCGTGCGGCGCACGCACAAGGCAGGCTACAGGTATTCGGCGCGATCTACGACGTCGATACCGGTAAGGTGCGCTTGCTCGACTGAGGGCAATTGAAAGATAGGGAGCTCGCAGCAGCTTAACAAATTAGAACAAATTGTTACGTGGGGACTCCTACGGCCACGAAAAAGATCGTCCGCATAATTTCTTATATATTACTAGGATAATCTGCTGCGGGTGCTACGCTTCGCCCAGAAGTGAGCCATTACGCGGAGGTGCAGGCTGAACTCCCTGTGTAATTGAGCCAAAGGCGTTGTAGACCCTACTGACCGGCTGACTCGCCGACCACAGTAATGAAAGCTCTCCGTTCACCAATCCCAGTGAGTAGCTTAGGATCTGGTTAAACTCCTTGCTCTTGGCCTCAACCTGTTTGATCTTTGCGCGAATCTTTTCGATTAGCGCCATCAAGCGCTTCTTGTCACCGGCGGAACACCCCTGCTCTATAACCTCAGAGGCACGAAAGGAATCATCGCCAATAGTTGTTGCTATAAACTTAGTTCGTTCCTCTTTGAGCTGCGCAATGCGATCTACGATCTCTCCCCGTGCTGCACCAAGCAACACAACCTTGTCCGAATCAAGCTTAATAACAGCCTGTTGCTCATGTTCAAGGAGTTCTAGATATCGGTCGTACTCAAGTAACTCAGCAGAAAGAAGCTTTTCAATAGATCTTACGGCGTTAATATCAAGTTTCATCAGAGCTATTCAGTGTCGTTTAGTGCCCCTGCACTTAGTAGAATTTCAAGGGAGAGCTCCTCACCAACAGCTTGCGCGATAACTTCAGATGGAGGGGCGTAGGTCCCGTTCTTAATCTGCTCCTTAATAGTTTCGATCTTGGCGCGCCGCTCATCAGCCATCTTTGCCGGACTAAGCTCCGACTTAAGTAGCGCGCTGAGGGGTGAGAACTGCATCGTATCCTCTGCCTTCGTACGTTGCGACGCAGAGTTATTATCCGCCTGTACCGCTGCTGCCTGCCCCTTAGGAGTTGCCACCCTCTCGGTACTAGCACCCTGAATTCGATTAAACGTCGCGTCGCTAGCCTCTGATCCCGGTACCTTCATAATTCATCCTATTGCAGAAAAATGGTCCTTCCTGTGGACACTACCATAATAACCCGCCACCCCAGTTTGCTTCGCAAACTCGCCCCTTAATAGGGGCAAACGCATACGGGCTTGCCACGGTTAATAGTTACTACCTACCATCTAAGATGCCGAATACTTCTAAAAGGTTGCTTAACCAGCCCCTCAGGGGTCGATTTGCAGAGCAAATCGGAGGTGACAACATTAACTATTCACAAAATAATATCGTCCCCGATCAGGGGACAACAAGAAAGGGGCAGTTCCATACAAAAACCGCCTCTATATAAGCATTAACATCTACAACGGTAGAACATAGTGAATAGTTACTTACTTAACTTATTAATATCTTTAGATATTACATCCTTAATACCAATTCCAGTACCCTCTGAGACGGACTTAGCTATGGCCTCATTCAACATATCTCTGTACATCCCCTCCTCACTACTACCCGTCAGCAACTCGCCCTTTGGAACCGTACTCCACATCGACTTCAACATCTCTTGCAACAACAGCGCTTCAAACTGCTCCGCTGCCAACTTAGGATTCTGAGTATCAGGCAACGGCTTCTGTGCCCGACCAACATCAGTAACACCAAATGCCTTATTTGATAGCTTAACCGCATCCATATAATTACATCACCACAAGTTCGGCATTAAGGGCCCCAGCAGCCTTTAACGCGGTAAAGATAGCTATTAGATCTCTCGGCGTAGCTCCGATGGCGTTAAGCGCCCTAACTAGATCCCCCAAAGTAACCTCACCCCCCACTATCCTAAGAGATTCCACCTCCTCTCCTACGTTTATATCAACGTTAGAGACCTGTGCCGTCTGACCTCCCGCCAGTGCGTTAGGTTGAACAACCTGATTCTCAGTTCGAATTGAGATATTCAGGTTGCCATGCGCAAGGGCGACCTTATTAATAGTTACCTTCTCACCCATGATAATAGTTCCGGTGCGCTCATTTACAATAATCCGCGCGCCGAGATCCTGCTCAATCTCAACCTGCTCCAGAGCTGCAATCAGTCCGACCGGATTTACTCTGGCCTCTACATCGATCGGAACCTCTACGGCCGCTGAATCTATAGCAACCGCTGCGGGCTTACCGATACGACGATTAAGTGCTGCAACAACGCGCGTCATAGTTGTAAAATCTGGCGTGCGTAATACGATCCGAATCTTATTGGATTGAAAAAGATCAAACGGAATCGCCCTCTCTACCAAGGCCCCCTGCGGAATCGTACCTACAGTAGGATGGTTTTTCTGTGCCGAATCGCCACCCCCTGACACGGCAAAGCCACCGAGATCGATCGGCCCCTGCGCGACAGCGTAGGTATTTCCATCACCACCCTTTAACGGCGTAATTAGCAGGATGCCCCCCTGCAAGCTCTTGGCATCACCCATCGAGGAGACCGTTATGTTTACCTTCGAACCTGGTCGCGCAAAAGGTGGCAACTCAGAGGTCACCATAACTGATGCAACGTTCTTGACCTTAATAAGGATTGGATCCGTTCTTATCCCCATCTTCTCCAGCATGTTGGACATACTCTTGAGGGTAAAATCGATCTTGCCATCACCGGTTCCGTTTAGACCAACCACTATACCGTAGCCGAGCAACTGGTTACCTCGCACCCCCTCGACATCAGCAATATCCTTAAGCCGTGCGCACTGCCCCAGCTCGGCTATCCCCAGAGTGAGCAGCAGGGCTATAATCAAGACTAACTTTCTCATACCGTTATCCATAAATTACTCGCATAAATGCGCCACTTACCCAGAGACCCATTAAAAAGGCCATGCTAGTCGCATAAACCTCGCCATCCAACCACCATACTGCGCCTCACCTACGGTGCCCTTACCGTAGTAATCAATTCTCATCTGCGCGATCTTCGAAGAGTTAACCTCGTTATCCGAGGAGATATCCCGTTGGCGCACCAATCCGGATATCACCATCACCTGCTCCTCGTTATTAACCGAGATAATCTTCTCCCCCTCAACCCGCAACAGCCCCGATGGCAGAACCTCAACGATAACGGCTGAGATACGGGCCGTTAATTCAGCCTGTCGATTAGTATTTCCCTCTCCCTTAAAATCGTTCTTAGTTGAGGCCGAGATTAGACTGGAGAGGTCCGGTGGGTATGTCCAGTTTTGAGTCTTAGCCTCCAGTCCAAAAAAGTTCTGTATCGCTGCTAACACCTCACTCTTTGACTTAACCTCCGTATCAGCATCGTGACGCCCCATCGAACGCTCGGTCACGGCTATAGTGATTAAGTCCATCGACTGCCACGCTCTAAAATCACGAAACATCTCGTTACCGACCCGACTCTCGCGCCATAGCGAGGCGGTCATACCAGGATCTCCCGCTTCAAGTGGGCTCTTATAGAGCACTGGCATCTGTTCTGAACTGTGTATTACCCTAACACCATCTGGCAAAGTTGCAGCACCCGCCATCTGAACACCCTGTACCGTTGGAATAGTCTGCTCAGCTTTAATCTGCGGAACGCTGATTTGCGTTCGTGGCAAAGGTGAATTTGCTAGACGGAGCTGTGCGCGACCATCCGCTGTTTTCTCCTCATATACCGCCCCTTGCCACGCCAAGCCCCCGCGCGATATTGCGCTGCCTGTATCTGAAGCATACTTCATAGCTGGCACGTACGGCTCCGCCTTTTGGTTAGCTGCACAGCCAAAGCTGCCTAGAAATAATCCTACTGCCAGGATCGATCTTTTATCGGTTACGCGCATAATTAATAAGCTCCCACCACTACAAGCCCCGCTTGCTCTATCTTTCCAGTTATAATCTTCTTGGATGATTCGTTTCTAACCTTTATATCCTGGCCGATGATCCCAGACTCAAGTGCGACTCCGGTGGCCGTAACTTCGAGTCGTCCGGTGCGAACAAGTAATGTAATGCGCGCACCCGCCGTAATAGCTGGGGGCACCTGCAATGCGCTAGCGCGAAACATCTCTCCCTGACCGATATCACTACTAATACTATGCCCGATTACATCACCGATATTCTCAACAGAGTCCCGTCTAATAGCGATATCCCCTACCTTGCTTAACTGCACGTCACCGGCCTCAACAACTGCTCCACGCTTAAGTGGCTTCATCGCTACCGGCATAAGGCGCCACTCATCAGCTAATGCACGTAGCTGAAAACGGGCCTCCTCTAGCCCTTCAACGCTGCGATAATCGACACCGATATGCCCAGGCTGTGTAGTCTTAAGCGCCACTACCTCTATCCCCATACTATCGGAGGGTATGCGCACCGGCTTTTCAATAACCAAGCGCTTTACCTCGATCTGTCTACCGCTCTTCCCAAGGAAGCTCGCTAGTGCCCCCTCTAGTTCCGTCAATCCAACCTCGCGAAAGGCCCTCGTTACTGTAATTTCGCGTGGAAGTGTATAACGCAAAGTGTCGATTGCGACCCCAGCATTACGGATTCGTTCAATAACCGTTGTTCCCTCAATACGAGAGCTCTCTCCCGCTTTCGGGCTAGTTGCAACCTCGATCCTCTTTAAGCGCCCTATCTGCTCATCGTCTTCAATACTTACTGAGTCGATCTGAGCGATATCAGCGAGCCGCACTACCGGCTCTGCTACAACCACCTCAGAACGCCCCTGAATACTAATAGAGTAGGCGTGATTGCTGAGCGGCAGATCGGCCTGCACTATTGAGCACCACACCCCCGAGCAAAACAGCACCCCTACTATCCATAGGGCTGAACTTAGTAGTTTCATCTCATTACCTCTTTAAGTTAATCGCCTGTGAAAGCATCTCATCTGCTGTAGTGATACCCTTAGATGAAGCCTCATAAGCACGTTGCGCTGTAATCATATTTACAACCTGCTCAACTACGCTCACGTTACTGGTCTCTAAGAACCCCTGGCTAACACGACCGAATCCGTTTTCGCTGAAGATTCCTGTTACCGGTGCGCCGGAAGCTAAGGTCTCTTCATAGAAACTCTGTCCGACGGCGCGTAGCCCTGAATTATTCGCAAACCTTACCGCTGTTAGCTGTCCGATCTGCACAGGGTTAGTATTATTGGGTTGCTTAACACTGACGGTACCGTCCTGCCCAAAGGTAATTCCAAGCGAATCAAGTGGAATCGTGAGTCCTGGCGCCACTGGAAATCCATCGGGAGTTACGATCTGCCCGTTTTGATTCAGTTGCAACGCACCTGCACGGCTATAGACGAGCGTTCCATCGGGACGGGTCACCTGGAAAAAGCCATCACCCTCTATTGCGATATCAAGTTGATTACCGGTCGAGGTTAGATCTCCCTGCGTAAAGATCTTCTGAACGGCTGCGGTTTTTACCCCTAATCCGACCTGAATTCCGGAGGGTTTTGTAGTCGTCTGAGAGCTGGGAGAGCCGGGTTCCTGAACATACTGATAGATCAGGTCCTGAAAGTCGGCTCTGCTCTTCTTAAACCCGGTCGTATTTACGTTCGCCAGATTGTTGGAGATAACGTCGATATTCGTCTCCTGGGCGTTCATGCCTGTGGCAGCGGAATATAGTGCTCTAATCATAGTTTTTCCTCAGTTTAGTTACGATATCCGTTTACCTACCTGATTAATTGAGATCTGATTTAAACTATCAATCGTTTGCGCTGCCTTCGAATATGCATCGAAGGCCCGATTGGTCGTAATCAGATCGATCATCCCCGTAATAGCAGATACATTTGACATCTCGATCGTTTGCGGCTCAACGTACGGCTCAACTTGAACCGGCTGCGCCCCTCCAGCTATGCGAAATCGCGCAGCTGATACAGCTTCCAATCCTGTGGTATCATCGAAGTGCACTACCTGCAGCCGACCAACAGTATTAGCCCCGATCTGAATACCTCCATCCTGCGTAATACGAGCTCCAGGTGCTTGGATTAGGATTGCGCCACCATCCCCCTGTACCTGCAGTCCATCCTGTGTAATCAGCTCGCCGTTCTGCGATATAGCGAAATTACCAGCTCTGGTGTAGAGCGGCCCCTGCGGTGAATTGATAACGAAAAAATCGTTGGCGTTACGGAGTGCAGCATCAAAGGGATTACCTGTATTTCGAATCGGGCCCTGACTAAAATCAATTGCTGTGCCGACATCAGCGACATTCGGTACGCGCGCGTGATCTGCCGCCCCAAATGGATCATTATCAAGCGTGCTCGCCAAGGTTTGATCAAACGATTGTTGTATAGGTACGACGTACTGCCCCTTAAAACCGACCGTATCGATGTTAGCTAGATTGTGGTTCTGCACCTCCAGCTTTCTCATCTGGAGCACCCCCCCTGAGGCGGCAGCGTAGGTTCCGATATCCATCTCTTATGCTCCTAGCGCACGTTTGTTTGACGACGGGTTGTTCCGAGCGCACCGAGCCGCGGATCCCCTGCTATTACCTGACCTGCCTGCAGCTCCTGCGTTGACTCCTCATCACGCTCGATCTCGATCATCTGAGAGAGCATCTTTACTCCATCTAGCGGCAACTTCGTACGTTGTGCGACCTGCTCGAACTCTACACCCTGCTTCAACATCTGCTCAGCTAGCGCGTAGACCTGCTGTAGTTCACTACTACTTGGCTGCGCAGCTTTTTGATACGCCTGCGTAGTGTTCCCCGCGGCAGATGGAGGACGCGAGATAATCTTTGGTGCATTGCTATACGAACTATGCTGCACGGATGCACTACTCTGTACAGGAGTGCTGCGCCGAGGAGCTTGCTGAGCTGAAGCGGCTGGAGCTTCAGCTGCGCTACGCGTCGCACGTGCTTGCGGTGCACGTGCTTGCGGTGCTGGGGCTTCAGCATCATCGAGCTCTACTGCGTATGCTCTAGCTTTATAACTGTCGCCCCGTTCCTGTTGCGCAGTGTTGCTTTGCGTAGCGTTGCTTTGCGCAGCGTTACGTTGCGTTGCGTTACGTTGCGCAGCACTGGCCGCGACCTCAAGCCTTTTACTGACCTCCTCCCCCTCAATAACTGAGCGAGTAATGCGCCGCTCCGACTCCTCAAGCTCCGTCAGATACTTCTGTATATTGCTCTCACGACGCAGGAGCTGGTCGTTGAGCTGCCGCCCGGAGGCCTCAGCTTCGTCAATCAGGTTTCTAAGGCTCGCCTCAAGCTCTAGGGTTTGCGGCAGGAGCGCCTGCGCCCTGGAGCCCTTCATCCACCTAAGCGCCATAACCAAAATAGCGGTTATAAGTCCCAGATCGACCATCATCTGCCATAAAGAGAGCTGATTTAGCATGCTTCGTTCCCCTTCAAAAAACCAACAACTGTGTCAAAAAGCCATATATATAGTGTGCGCTGCCGTCATCCCATTGACTCACTGCCAACTCACTAGGATTCCTTGCTAGAGCTAACCAGTTGAATTAGCATCAGCATGTGGTCGCCCCACTAAACACCGGGGGCTTCTGCCTTAAGCGATCCATAAGCGATGCTTAAGCAATGGCAAGTCTCTTGCCACCCGCGGTGTTCTAACGAGCGAGTTCATTCAAAACGGTACTTTACTATGTATAAAGAGCGTCTATTAACTCCAGGCCCAACGATCATTCCACATAAGGTCCTACAGGCCATGGAGCAGCCGATGTTGCACCATCGTAGTGAGGTCTTTAAGGCAGAGCTCCTAAAGGCCTGTGCGGGGGTGCGGTGGCTGCTCAGCTGGGACAGTGATCCGATCTTCCTGGCCTGCACCGGCACCGGAGCTATGGAGGCGGCCCTACTTAACACCTGCCAGGCTGGTGATACCATCATCACCGTAAACGGAGGTCTATTTGGTGCTCGTTGGGCTAAAATTGCAGAGCGTCTACAACTACAGGTACACGAGATTGAGGTTGCTTGGGGTGCAGCCCTAACGCTTGAACAGGTACATGCTGCGGTATCTGCCAATCCACACGCTAAGGCGTTCTGTATTCAACACGCCGAAACCTCAACAACGGTGCTCCATCCTGTCGAGAGCGCCATACGCGAGGTTAAGAAACTCGCGCCTAAAATGCTTACCATTGTAGACGGCATCTCATCCTGTGTAACGACACCACCCCCAGGTGACCCCTCGATCCTAGACATCTATATCGCTGGCTCACAGAAGGCGTTGATGCTCCCACCAGGATTATCGGTAATGGCCCTTTCCTCACATGCCTGGCAGGTTGTTGAGGCTACCCCAAAGCGCACCCTATATTTTGATCTCTCAATAGAGAGAAAGGCTCTGGCCTCTGGTGAAACTGCCTGGACACCAGCTTCAACTATTATCGTTGGGCTTAACGCTGCAATTGATCTCTTTAAAACTGAGGGGCTTGAGCAGATCTATAAGCGCCACGCTCTGCTCTCACGCATGGCGCGGGCTGGTGTGCTGGCGCTCGGGTGCGAACTACTCGCTCCAGATGCTCCCTGCCCTAGTGTAACGGGCTTATTTCCACCCCCATCTATAGATGCCGACACGCTGCGTTCATCGGTCAGAACCGGCTACGGCATTAGACTAGCTGGGGGCCAGGGCAAATTTAAGGGCAAGATCGTGCGCATCGGGCATATGGGCTTCGTTGATCCATTCGATGTAATGGCGTCGATCTCTGCGCTCGGTTTAACGATCTCGGCGCTCGGTGTTCCCGTTGATATTGCGCACGCTACTGCCGCATCTCTTGCGGAGTTGCAGTCGTGAGCCAAGAAACTCCCATGCGTGAAAGAGCCCAGCTACTTTTTCGTGAGATCCAATCCCATATCTGCTCAAGCCTAGAAGCCCTCGATGGTAAAGCGACCTTTCAGAGCGATGCATGGACTAGAACAGATATTCATGGGGGAGATGGCGGTGGTGGGTTAACGCGCATACTGGCAAACGGCGCTGTATTCGAAAAGGCGGGGGTAAGTTTTAGCTCCGTGCAAGGAACTATGCCCGCAAGCTTTGCATCGAAGCTTGGCGCTGGCGAGGATGAGCTGCCGTTCTTTGCCACCGGAACCTCTCTTGTTATTCATCCGCACTCACCCATGGTGCCAACAACCCATGCAAATTTTCGTTACATCGAGCTAGGAGAGAAAAGCTGGTTTGGTGGTGGCTCGGATCTTACCCCGTACTATCTCTTTGAAGAGGACGCTCGGCACTTCCACCAGGTATTGAAACATTCTTGCGATAGGCACGATCCTGCACACTACCCCCGCTTTAAAAAATGGTGTGATGAGTACTTCTACTTACCGCATCGCAAGGAAGCACGCGGCATCGGTGGAATCTTTTATGACTACCTCGGTCGAGATAGTGATGACAGAGCAGAACTTGAAAAACTCTTCGCGTTTAGCAAAGAGATCGGCTTTGCATTTACTGAGCAGTACCTGCCGATCGTCCTGCGCCGCAAGGAGCTACAATATTCAGAACTACAGAGGCAGTTTCAGTTGCAACGACGGGGACGCTACGTTGAATTTAATCTACTCTATGACCGCGGCACGCATTTCGGCTTGCAAACGGGTGGTAGGACCGAATCGATCCTGATGTCGCTGCCTGCCTTGGTGCGCTGGGACTACTGCCCAATTATTAATGAGGGGAGCCCTGAAGCCACACTCATGGCGGCACTACAGGAACCACGCGAGTGGGTGTAACCCCTTATAAAGAGGCAGTTGCAGTAAAATCCCTACCTTTTTAGCCCTAAAGTATTAACTCCCTTTAAGAATAATCCGTAACACTAGGTAGTAAAGATAGTTAGCTCTGGTGCGAGAGATCTCGCTAGGACGCTATGTAATTAACTGTGTAATTAACAGTATCAAGGGGATTTACCATGCAGGAAAACATTAGGAGCGGTTCGTGTCCCATAAAGCTTTTCCTAGTAGATGAGCACCTGGTTTTGCGACAGGCGCTATCAAAAGCGTTCAACGCTAATCAAAAGTACGAGGTCATAGGTCATGCTGCCGATAGCGCTGAGCTACTCTCTCAGATTTCAGCCTGCTCCCCTGATGTGATAGTGCTTGATTTCGCCATTCCGAGCTCAAGCTGCCTTGAGACCATGCTATCGCTTAAGAAGCTTGGGTGTCAGGCGCCGGTACTGATCCTCTCTGCAACTGAGAACGGCAATAATATTCGCGCCGCTCTGCAGGCCGGTGCACGCGGGTTTGTACCTAAGCAATCTGGCCTCTCAGAGATGGAGTTCGCTATCGATGCCATAGTTGATGGGGGCACCTATCTGAGCCCCAGCGTAACGGATAAGTTCATGTCGGGCGATCAAGCTAATGATGGGCCAGCCTCACCACTGGCGAAGCTCTCGCACCGTGAACGGGAGATTATGGTGCACCTTGCAAATGGCCAGAAAAATAAGGATATCGGACAACAGCTCCATATCAGCACCCGTACCGTCGACACCCACCGTTCAAATATCCTTAGGAAACTTGGGATAAAGAGCAACGCAGAGCTTGCAAAGATTGCGATCTCTGCCGGGTTAATCTCGAGCTAACGCAGCTTAATAGCGCTATTACGGCAACTCGTTACGCATACTGCTCGGGGGCTCAAGCTCTAATAGGGCGCGGTCGATGCAGTCCCAAGCCAAGAGCGCGCACTTTATGCGGGCCGAGTGGCGCTTAATGCCCTCAAGTGCGAGCGCATCCCCTAGCACCTCAAGGCAGTCTCCTGAAGCCTCGCTCCGTATCATCCGGCGAAAAAGCCCAGAGAGCCGCTGCGCCTCCTGCTTAGTTTTTCCAAGCATAAGTTCGGACATAATTGAAGCGGCGGCCTGACTAATAGAGCAGCCATGGCCAGTGAACGCGATCTGAGCAATCTTATTGTCCGCAAACTTTACCATCAACGAGATCTGATCTCCGCATAGGGGATTATACAGATCTACCTTACGGTCCGGATGGATCAGCACCCCCTGGAAACGGGGCGCTTTATAGTGGTCCAGGATAACCTCCTGGTAAACTTCATCAAGCATATTGGGGAGTATACATTGGTTAGGGGTATGCTCGTCAAACAGGTGTGTTGATAGTGGTTTATCTAGTAACTATTACAGGTTCCTCACCAATAAGTGTGGGTACATTAGATGGAAAACCCCTGCGCGGGAACGTGAACCGCTTCCCGTTACCTGCTCCCGCTCCGATACCGGTTAACCCTTAAAAACCAGCTTTGACAGCATGGCCGCCAAGCTGCTCAAAAGACTCGTAGGAATTTTGGTTCCTCACCAATAAGTGTGGGAAACCATATTTCTAGAATATACTGACTAGTTACTTATCTAGTAACTATTACAGCTGCTTTTTTGTCCAGGGCCACTCGAGCACTACTGCCGATAACTCTGCGAACACGCCTCAAGCAAAGCTGTCACCCGAAGCAACACCTCCGGATCGCCCCGCATGCTTATCATATCACTAAGAAAGGCCTTTTGCGGGGTCAGCTCACCACTAATTATCGCCTCAAATGCCGCATCTTGTCCCTCGATCCAGCAGCTCGCCGCAACCCCATCGGTTAGGCGCACTGGAGAAACAGCGAATCCACAGCTCCTGCCAGACGAGATAAAAGCGACCTCAAAGTATGGTAGTTGCGCTGTTAAGGGCGAGGCCGCCGCTACTGCTAGAAGCTCCAATAGCCAGGGTGTTTGGGTTTGCATCAAGACATGATGCACCGATCTTAAAGAAAAGTCTCTCTACTAGGTTTAGGCCTGCGTGCCGGCCGAAAGGCTCTCAATTAATTGCTCAAGATGCCTGGCCTCAGGATAGGTACCGAGCAGCCGTCTGCCAGTATCTTTCGCCTTGCTAGCTATAAGTAGCGCCGAGATCTTATCACCGCTAAGTGCGTAAGCCTTCGCCAACATGTGCATCTCATGCATCCCCTTCCAGCCGGTGGACTGACAGGCACGCGTTGCTATCTGAACCGCATACTCCGGTTCGAAGAAAATACCCGGCTCGGTGTAGGTACGGGCTAGTAATCTTAGGGTGCGTGGGTGCTCCGGAGAAACCGCAAGTGACCTATGAAGATGTTGCCGCGCAAAGGCTATCTTACCATCATCGAGCAAGATCTGCGCAAAGGCTACAACTGCCTCAAAGGGCCCCTTATCTGCCGATGCTAACGCTGCGAGATCCTCACGTGCTAGATCGGAACCGGTCATTAGAAAGTCCAGGCGAAGTCGCGCCACCTCGAGCCTTGGGAAAGCCTCCCGCTCATAATGCAAATCCCTTAATAGTTCGTGCGCCTCTTGAATCAGGTGTGCAGAGCCCCCGCCTTCAACAACGGCGGTGATAAAGATCGTTGCTAACTCCGGATCTACTGAGACCTTCTGTAAGCAGCTACGTATGGTCCATGCGGCCTCAGAGGAGTGTCCAAGCCATAGTTGCAGTCTTGCCAATCTTACGTAGATCTCGCGCTCATCTGGGGCTGCCACAGAGGCCTGTCGCAAAAACTGCTCCGCTTCATCGAATCGTCGCAGTCGAAAAAGGCAATGGGAGAGATCTAGTAGGGCATTAACCCGCGCTGGGCTAGAGGGGTGCGCGCTGAGCCCCTGCTTATAGAGCTCTACTGCCCGGCTAAAGTCACCCGACCGATAAGATGCCGCGGCCTTAATCCAGGCCCTGACAGGCAAGCAGCGCCAATCTACGATCCAGTCTTTATACTGTGTGAGGTTTGCTTTAAGATCCGAGAGGTACTTCATTGTTGTTACTCGCTCCAAAACTAAAGAGCCCAGTACCAGTTAAGGTATTTATGAGTTCTTACCTGGTATATCCTCTAATCTTCATAACTAAGCATACTGCTTCAGGATAATATACATGAATAATTCCAACATATTAGCGGATCAGATGCGGGCCTTTCTGGCCCCTGAGAGCGTTCTAGAGGACCAGGCATCGCTTGAATTCTATGGTCGCGACTGGATTAAGGACTTTAAACCGGCGCCGTGCCTCGTAGTTCTGCCGAATAATAGTGAAGAGGTTCAACAGATAGTAAAGCTCTGTAACCGAGAGAGGGTCTCAATAGTCCCATCAGGGGGACGCACGGGCTTAAGTGGGGGAGCAACAGCCACTAATGGCGAGGTAATCGTATCGCTTGAACGTATGCGCAAGATCATACAGGTTGATTCAGTTGACCGAACGATCATCTGTGAGGCTGGGGTGGTGCTGGAGCGTATTCAAACGCAAGCGACTCAACATGGGCTCTACTTTCCGGTTGATTTCTCAAGCCGCGGATCAGCTCAGATCGGAGGAGCGTTAGCAACCAATGCCGGCGGTATCCGTGTAATCCGTTACGGCAATATTCGTGACTGGGTGGTCGGGATAAAGGTTATTACCGGTAACGGCGAGCTACTGGAGATAAACGGCTCACTTTTCAAAAATAATACTGGCTACGATCTGCGCCATCTCTTCGTAGGCTCTGAGGGCACGCTCGGTATTATAACTGAAGTGACGCTGAAACTAACTAGCCCCCCTAACGATATCACCCGTGTTCTGTGCGGACTACGTAGCACAGAGGGCATCCTGCCCCTACTAGCGTACTGTCGTAATAACCTACGAGATCTCTCCGCCTTTGAGTTTATGGAGCGGCGCGCTCTGCAGGAGGTCTTAACACACCGAGGATTACGCGATCCCCTTGCCCATCAGTTCCCCGCATATGTATTGGTTGAGTGCGAGATAAACGATTCCTCAGCTTCAGAGCGCCTTGTAGCGGCATTCGGAGAGGCTTACGAGAGCGAACTGATACAGGACGTTGTAGTGAGCGAATCAAGCGCTCAGGCCCTGGAGCTGATGAACCTAAGGGATCTGATTAGCGAGACCCTATCGGATAATTACACCATCCATAAAAACGACATCTCCGTTCCGGTTAGTATGATTCCGGCCTTTCTGCATGAGCTACATGCAATAATCAATACAGCCTATCCAGCTCTCCGTGTTGTTGTATTCGGCCACGTTGGGGATGGGAATCTGCATATTAACGTGCTCAAGACCGACGCCATCTCAGATCACGATTTCTGGAGCGGTTGCCACGAGGCAGACCATAAGATCTTTAGCTTGGTGCAGCGCTACCGCGGTAGTATCTCGGCAGAGCACGGTGTTGGCCTCCTTAAGAGGGAGTTTCTTCATTATTCACGCACAGAGGCTGAGATCGCTTTAATGCAGGGCATTAAACGCGTTTTTGATCCTAATGGCGTTATGAATCCAGGTAAAATTTTTTGATGACAAATATGCGTGCTGGATTCTTACTTGCGATCATACTTCTGTTTCTTGGTTGGCTTCCAAAATTAGAAGCCGATCGGGTGCCTTGGTATCTGGATAACGATTTTGCGCATTACTATTTAACGGCAAAACTGGCCGCAAGTGGAATAAATCCGTATAGCGCTGATTTAAAGCCTCTTTACTCACAAAATGGATTTTTGCCCTCCCGTGAGATCTCCTCTGCCGGGGCTACCCCTACCGTAGCAGTGCTAATGACACCCCTGACCTTCTTTGATGCAAAAACTGCCTTTGTTATATGGACAATATTTCAGATCTCCGCACTTTGTATCGGCACCCTCCTGCTGCTTAGAGCTCTCGGGATCACTCACTCTTGGATATATTCATTAATACTTTTAGTGTCTGCGATTGCGCCACTTGGAACCTTTGCACATATCAGATACGGACAGACTCAGGCGCTAATATTTCTTTTAACCATGCTAGGCATGCTCTTGTTAGGCAAGAAAGATGGGATGCAATGGAAACTTGGAGCGCTTTTGTGGGGCGTCTCTGTATCATTAAAATTATTTACCGCGCCCTTAGCTTTTGTGGCGTTGCGTTACAGAGGCAAAGGCGGATTACTCTGGTTTATGCTGGGCTTTGCGTTGTTATGGGTCCCTTTTGCATTACTGTGCGGCGTTGAAAGTCTCGTTACCTTTGTTACTAAGATATTACCGTATACTCAGGGTCTATCTCTCAGCTTCAACGGCAATATTAGCCTCTCTGCAGCCTTCGTTTACACTCAAAGGATCCTGTTCGATCATACTTATGTGCAGGTTATCTTTGTACAGATAATATGCGCGCTACTTCTGCTTCCATTTTTGTGGATTGAGTTCCGAGAACGTAGAGATCTATTTGCTTCAACTATGCTTGTACTTGGGGTCTCGTGCCTACTCTCACCGACCGCCTGGACGCACTATCTGCCCTTACTTACGGGGGGATTTCTTTATCTACTCAAAGGTGGATTAACAAGCAGAGATTCATCAAAGGCTCTTTTTGCCCTTCTGTTCCTTTATCTTTGCAGCGGAGTAACCCTTGGATATCTCTCGCATGGAGACATACTGACTCAATTGATCTCGGCGTGGTGGGGGCCGGGATGTATTATTACGTATATGGTTTTACTATTTATAAGTAGGCGAAGAACAGGGTGGTTTCAGCCTTCAGATATGTAATCCTGTAATATCCTTCCGTACTGAACCTTAGCTGGACACTTAGCTCCTGCAAGATTAAAGAGCTTACGCTCCGACACCACCACAACGCTTGAGCCCATCTTAAAGGTGCCCAACTTATCGCCGCGCGCCACGACGATAGGCTGTGCGTGTTCAATGCTAGTTTGCTTCTGCGCTCGCCACGGGTACCTGTTTGTTTCAATTGCCGCGTAGGCCAGCTTTATACGTCCAACGTTAGTAGCGCCGATCATAACTACTGCTATTAATCCAAGATCGCTCTCGATAAATGTTATCACACGCTCATTTGTAACAAAGAGCCCCTCGATAGAATTAAGCGCCCAATCGTTTACCGGCCATAGCTTGCCCGGAATATGTACGGTTCTAACGATCTTCCCATCAACCGGCGAGTGAATGTGGTGGGCGTCCTGCGGGGAGAGATAAAAATTCCAGAGCTGCCCCTCTAAACACTGCGCTGCAAGTCGGTCCTCACCAAGCAGCCTCGATACCTTATAAAGCTTGCCCTTAACCTGGGTCACCTCAGCATTTGGCGAGATATCGCTACAGGAACGCAACGTACCATCCACCGGACACACCAACCCCTCGCCTATCGGTCGCAACTCCACCCGCAGATCGCGTGTAAAGAAAGCTCCGATTGAGTTAAAGCTCTCTAACGGTTTAGTTGCTAACGTTGGATCGATGCAATAAGCCTGTGCAAATAGCGAGATCGAGAAACGTGCTAATGGTCTTGGCAGCGGAAGCCTCGCTAGATGGCCTAGCCCCCAACTAAGATACGATTTTGGAACATAGGTAAGAAATTTCATGCTGGCATCATAGCCTATTCCGTTAAACGGAAGCTACCTTACCCGCACCGGCCGCCTGCAGAGCTTCAATCAGATTATGAACAGCAGCCGAGCCCTGCCGTACCACGCTCTCATAGGTACGGCTTCCGACATGCGGAGTAAGGTGCACGTTGGCAAGTCCGAGCAGCGGATTATCGAGTTGTACCGGCTCCGGATCTAATACATCAGCACCATAACCAGCCACCTGACCACTTCTAATAGCATCCGCCATGGCTCTCTGATCAATGAGCGCACCACGACTGACGTTTACCATATACACGCCCCGTCGGCACATGGCGAGCCTTCGCCTATTGATAAAGAACTGGTTTTCTCGCGAGAGGCTCATATGAATAGAGAGCAGATCTACGTTAGGGAATAGGTCCTCATCGTGTGGAGCGCGTGATATCGTAGGGGGATACTCTGCAAAGAGCGAGTCGCTGAAAACCTTTGTCAGGTGCTCTAGATAAGCAGAGTGTTGCGACGACCACGAGGTGTTAAAAACCTTAACGTTCATTCCAAACGCCATGGCTCGTTTTGCTACCTCTTTTCCTACACGACCGAAGCCCAAAATACCCAATGTTTTCCCAGCAAGCTCGCGACCGGTCTGACGACGCCACTCGCCCTTGTGCACCATTGCGTTGTGCTCAGGGATGCAACGGGTCAGGCTAAGCAGGAGTCCAAACGTAAGTTCTGTTACGGTGGTGTGATTTACACCCGGGGTATTTGTAACCTTTATTCCAAGTCGCTCGGCCTCGACCAGGTCGATCTTATCAAGCCCAACACCGTACTTACTAATTACCTTAATCTTTGGACTTGCCGCTTGAAGCACCTTGGTGTTGAAGTCGTCCTCTCCGCATAGAAAGGCATCGAAGCGGGTACCATCCCCTATATAAGAGAGGAGCTGCTCCTCGTTTAGCGGCCCACGCGCCTTAACAACATCGAACCCCGTATCGAGCAGCTTCTTAACGTGCGCTCCGGGCGTATCGATAAAACTGGATGTTGAAACAAGTACTGAATAGGTCATTGCTCCTTACCCTACAGAATATAAACCGTACTTTATAGTCAGGCTAAACCCGCTCTCAGGACGCTAGCAGAGGGGCGATCTACGATCAAGCTAGACAGTCATGCACCAAGCGGCTCTCAAGGGCCTCAAAAACCTCCTCTTCTGAGCCAAAGTCCTTAGTTCCAACCTCAAAGGTCATAGAAAACCTAAGAAAAGGCCCAGCCTCCTCCCACGGTACGGTTATTAGCCCGTAGCGACTGATAAGCAGGTCCGCCAGCTTTTGAGAGCTTCCGCACGGCGTGCCCCTAAAGCTCTCCGGCGCTCGAACGTATAGATAAAAGGTGCTCGGTGAGACCGTAGCCTCAATCCCGGCCCTATTTAGAATCTCGGTAACACGTGTCAGGCGCCTTAGGTACCTCTCACGATTAGAGGCGAGAAAGCCCTGGCAGTTGTCGAGCGCGTGAATACCCGCCCTCTGTATCGCAATAAACTGCCCATTATCTGTGTTGTCCTTGACCAAGGAGAAGGCCTTTACCAGGGGGGCGCTACCAACGACGAACCCGAGGCGATAGCCCTGCATATTGTAGCTCTTTGAGAGCGAGTACAACTCTAACGTAACCTCCTTGCCCCCCTCGATATGCAGCGGCGATACGAACTCTGCGTTAAAAACATAGTCGGCGTAGGCCGCATCCTGAACGATCAGAAATGAGTATTCGTGCGCTAGATTAACTACCCGCTTGAAAAACTCCTTGGTCGCCACAGCGCCGGTCGGATTGTTTGGATAATTGAGCAATACTAGCTTTGGGCGCTCCCGCTTAATGGTCTCTTCAAACTGTTTCAGCTCCGGCAAGAAGTTGTTCCTAGCCTCTAATGGCACGGGGAGTAGCCGAGCGCCCAACCACTCGCTCACCTTCGGTAACACCGGATACCCAGGCACGGTTGTAATAACGGCATCCCCTGGATTTATAAACGCAAGTGGAATCTGTGCAAGCGCAGTTTTCGTACCTATGCAGTGCATCACCTCACTCTTAGGATCAACGGAGATTTGGAATTCACGTTGCAGATAGCGCGCGGCTGCCTCGGCAAACTCGAGTATTCCGTTACATGGATAGATGCGATTACTTTTAACCTGTGCTGCTGAAAATAGCTGCTCGATTATCGATTGAGTCGGCAACTCCTCGGGCTCCCCAACACCCATGTCGATAACCTTAGTGTCTGGATTCCTCGCCATGAACTCGAGCTTGGCGTTGTTGATCAGGGTAAACTTAAATGTTTGCTGCACCTGGCCGAACTGTGCTCCACCTATTCGCTCAGCAAATAACTTCTGTACATCCATTTTAAAAATCACCTCTTAAGTTGGCGGCCATCCATAACTGCTTTACGTGGGCACACTCTAGCAGTATCCTAGGCTTGGCTACCAGTTTGCGTCCATTTACATTACTGGGGTGAATAGTTAATTATATATAACTATATAGAGGAGTTAGACAAAACATGCGGGGCCACGCTGTTTTTTCACCATAACAAGGTTGCTCTCCACTATACGGTCACTTGATAGAGGTTTGCTCATGTTTCCTCACCGCTGTGTTACTAGACACGCTAAGATCTCAATTACTGCGATAGCGCTCTATGCTGTTATAATTTTAGCTCCCCTGCTGGTCGCTATTGGCCAGGACCCCAGCACCCCTGCAACCCCCTCTATCCCACGCAGAGATCCATCCGCACATACTCAACAGGACCCCGATATGAGCGCAACGCTTGGCGTGCTCGAGCTCAAGATTCAGATGGCGGAGGGTAGTTTAAAACTCAATCCATCGGAACGGAACCTTACCTCCCTGATATCTTCTCTTGAGGAGTCTCTGAATACCTCCTGTCTTAAGAGTTTGCCCGTTACATTAAAGTATGAGGGCCCTCCTACCAACCCCAATTGCATCGCTCGTATGGAGAGGTTACTTGAAATTAATCCCGATAACCCAGCAGCCATCTGCCTACGGGATGGCATTGCAGCTCCGTCCTGTCTCGCAGCTTACAGGGATCAGAAGCTGGTTGAATTTTACGATAGCAGCTCCCTACTTGAAGATCTGCCAGACCCTTCACTCAAGGTCGGACTATCAGCGGTTGAGACGCAGCGCCTCAAGGTACTGAGTGAGATGTTAGAGAATATCAATAGACAGTTTCAAAACGCGGAGAGTAGTGAAGATAAAAATAAAAGCATGGATGATGCCGTGGGTGTCTATGATCAACTCCTATCTCTCTCCTGTCGGATCGTAGCTCTCAGATTACGCCCACTTACTGAAAACGATACGGCTATCTACGAGCCATCCCGTATAGTTGAAGCTAGGAAACAACTGCTTCAGATCCCTAAAAACATGCGCGGCGATTATCAAACACAGATGCTGCGTAAAGTAGAGGAGGAGCTCGCTCTCTACACAGGAAACGCTAAGGGGAAGAAGGAGCTGCTTGATTTAATGGCTGTAATTAATCAACCTGATAACTCTAAACCACTTACAGCTATACGCCTTGAGCGCTCCCGCATTGTCCTATCGAGCTGCTACAGATTTATCGAACAGGCTACTAAGTTCATACCGCTCTTTCCCGCACCTAAGTGCCACGCTGAGGGGTGGTACTCTCCTCAATGCATCAATGCGCTGAAGCAGTGGAGGAACGCCAGGAGACAGAGGCTTGAGAGTGAGCGCCCTGCCAAGGCACCAGTAAAGGGCATTATCTCTAAGTTCTAACTCCTATTGGAGGAGGCGTGCGCACTGAGAGAGCCCGTATACAACCGGCCACGAAAAAGATCGCCTACCATCAACAACTGTAACTAGTCAGCATATTTCAGAAATATTCGCACACGGTAATGACACTCAATAGCCCCTAAGGGGCCGATTTGCGGAGCCCGTCCAGCAGCGCAAGCTGCTGGCGCAGCAATGCGGTGGGGGTGAAAATAACCCCTCAGGGGTCGATTTGCGGAGCAAATCGGGGGTGATAACATTAACTGGTCACAAAATCTGCCGTCCCCGATCAGGGGACGACCAATCGAATTACCTATGAAACTTCGCCGTAATCTAAGTAGCTTGAATCGCGACATTAAACTACGGTGACCAGTTACAAGCAACTTTTCATTGCACCCTCCGAACATACAGCTCCTACGTCAATACTATCGGGGCAGCCATGGAACAAAAAAAACGAAATCACAACTCGGGCTTTACTCTAATTGAGTTACTTGTGGTGATGAGTATAGTTAGCGCCCTTGTAGCGGTAGCGCTGCCGCGCTATGCCGCCTATCGAGCAAGCGCCTTTGATGCCCGCGCAGAGATCGATCTGCGCTCCGTTGCGATGGCAGAGGAGGCGTATTTTCTTGCACAGGAAAAATACCTCAGCTGCTCCGGCGCGACCTGCGTTCAACTTCCAGGTATCCAGCGTCTTTCGACAGGAGTTGAGCTTGCTATCGTGGCTTCAGCCAACGATTTTAAGGGTAGCGCAAGCCACCCGCGCGGATCTGGCAGAGTCTTTGCCTGGGATTCTAGTGCTGGGGGTCTGGTTGAGTAGTAATCTATACAGACTGAATAAAGGTGCGCTTAAAGGCCTGCTCCATGGTAAAGGCCGGAGTAAAGCCGAGATCTATACGCGCCCGTTCAATTGAAAAATAGTGATTCGTCGACATCTCAGATACTAAGAAGCGCGTCAGGAGCGGTTTGGTCTCTATACCTAATAATCCCAAGGCGCGCGCATAGCCCTCCATCAGATAGGCCAAAACCGTAGCAGCTCTCTTTGAGAGCGACTTTACAACTGGGGCAAGTCCATGCGCCTTAAGGATCTGATCAATCCAGCTCCATAGCTTAGTTGGCTCGCCCTGACTAATAAAGTAGGCCTTCCCACCGGCCAGATCTGGTTTTGTCTCAAGGGTCCGCATAGCGCACAGGTGCGCCGTTACACAGTCATCTATAAAGGTAAGGTCAACCAGGTTGCTTCCATCTCCAATCCGAGTAAGTCGGCCGAGCTTGGCGCGCTCTAGGATGGTTGGAATAAGATTAGTGTCGTTCGGTCCCCAGATTAGGTGCGGACGAAGTGCAACGGTGCGTAATCCATTCTTACAATCCGCTGCCAGAACCTCCTGCTCCGCCTGTGCCTTAGTTTGTGGATAGAACGCTGGAAAGTGCTTGGGATAGGGATAGCTCTCATCAACTCCGTTAAGTTGCGCGCCGTCATGAATAACGCTTGGAGAGCTGGTAAAAACCAGACTAGTCACGCTAGCTCTACGGCAAGCCTCTATAACGTTCCTTGTTCCGATCACGTTTGTCTTAAAGAATCCCTCATAGCTGCCCCACATATCTACCTTGGCCGCTGTATGAAAAACTCCATCAACGCCGGTAAATAGCTCGCACCATGTCGAGGGATCTGAGCTGATATCGATCTGCGCTGATCTTATTCCTAACTCCTGCAGTTCAGGATAGCTAGCTCGTGAGATACTAAGGACCTGATGACCGGCGGCCCGCAAAGCCTTCGCGAGCGCCTTTCCTACGAAGCCTCCCCCACCTGTTACGATGTAGCGACGTGTCATAAGGAGCCTATGCCGCCCTCTGAGTAGAGAGCATCTTATCTGCCCAATCACTCAACTGATCGCGAAAGATCTTAGCGTTATGCCGCGCATCAACAGGAAATGAACGATTGAAAAAGAAGCGCCGAATACCGCTGGTAAGCTCATTCTGCTGTGCAAGTTCATTAAGCTCAGATATAAACGCCTGCTGCTCTTCAGTGCTCTCTGGCCAATATTGTGGAAAGGGCTCAATAACGATAGCTGGCTCCTGTCCGCCACGCAGCCCTACCAAGGCCGAGCGGCGCACCTTAGGAAGGGTGTTAAAGATCTCCTCTAACGGCACGCTGTGAAAGGCCCTGCCTTCAACGTAGACCGAATGACCCTTACGCCCGCAGTAATATAGATAGCCACCCTCATCTATGTATCCTAAATCACCCAAGCGGTGCCAGAAGCTAGCTCCATCGATAATCTTTCCTATCTTATTTGCATCGGGCCTGTGAAGATATTCGGGACTGACCGTAGGTCCACGTACTATTACCTCTCCGATCTCTTTAATGGCTAGCGGCTCGCACTCAGCCATCGTTCTCAGGATCTCATTACTGCTCCTGATAATCTTTATCTCCAGCCCCGGCACCCCCCTTCCCACCGGAGTGCCCTGCTCGCCAGATAAGGCGCGTTGCCATAAGCAGCTCTGTAATTCCGTTCCTGTCACGTAGGTAACTGGAAGAGCTTCGGTCGCACCGTACGGAGTTGCGATCTCTCCGTTTGGAATTATGCCCTTTACAAGCTTGATAGTAGCAACAGGCACCGCTGCACCCGCCATAAATATGCGCTTAATGGTAGGCAGCGTTGCGCCGGTTCTGAGGGTGTACTCAGCTATCTTATGCCAGAGGGTCGGAGAACCGAAGGATGACTCTATCGCAAGGTCACCTACCAGCTTTACAACCTGCGCGGCATCGAGCGCCAGCGGCTTACCAACAGGCATCGAAGGAAATACGCTAGTGATTCCAAGTGCTACGTTATAGAGAGAAAATATCGGCAGTAATGTTAAATCGCGTGTGCCAGGAACCTGCCCTAATACATCACGTATAACTCTAATCTGCTCGGCCATCATGGCGTTGGTAATAATAACGCCCTTGGGAGTTCCGGTTGCCCCAGATGTAAAGGCTATCAGCGCCGCATCCTGTGCCATTAACGAGCCATCATTTCTTAACACCGGCAGAGCTATCGGCGCGATCGGCGCATTGGCAAAGCGCTTAAAAAATCCGAGCGAATAGCCGCGCGAGAATGCCCACTCCGATGCAGTCACATGAAACTTTATGCGGTGAAACAATGAGCGCTTTAGGAATCTGAGCAGGTGCGCACGTGGTGAGCCTATGAATGCGGCAGGGTCAGCATCCTGAATACACTTTGCAAGTCTATCTAGCCCGATACCGGGATCAACGAAGACCGGAGTACCCCCCCTACCCGCTACAGCGAGACTTAACGCCAGAAAATCTGCACCTGGGGATACAAGCATCAGAACACGATCGCCCGGTGCCAGTCCTAGCTCTGCGAACCCGCGCTGATATTGGTTAATTAGCTTTGCAAGCTCCCCGTAAGTTGTATGTGAATAGTGCAGCGCGCTGCCGTTTATCGGATCGCGCACCCATCGGGGCGTAATAACAGCCGAGGTTGTGGGCGATCCATCAGCGATGCGCATGACCTGATCATACACGACGTGAATGTGCCCATCTTCTCGGCCAAGTACCTGACTAGCACTGGCCGGTGCTGAATTAATAGCCCCAAGAGGTCTAGTAAAGAACTCACGAATCGCCGGTATCGCGATCTGTGGAGCGTCATCAAGCACGAGATGTGACGCATCTGGAATTTCAAGGATCTCAGCCTTTGGAAAATGGGCCGCTACCTTACTAAGCATCTCACGATGAAAACAGGGATCCCTTAGTCCCCATATAATCTTAACCGGCTTTTGTGCAATTTTAGGCAATCCGGTCGCAATCTCAAGCATCTGCGTATAGGTTGGATGATCAGAATCAAATGGAATGTCCGCCACAAAATCCCAGATCGCATCGCGTCGCTGGCGGGTCATATAGGGCATCCTGTATCCCGCCACAACATCGGGGGTCAGCTTTTTATGTGCGCCCATGGTGGTTGTGAGTCGAACAAAGGTTGCCGTATGCCTAGTCAGAATCTTCCCGATAACTGGGGTCGCCGCTAATTTAATAATAGGGGGGAGGCTCTCCGTCTCTGTAAGGGTCGTATTGAGATAGATAATCCGATCAACACATTCGAGCTTACGCAGTAGGAATCCGGTACCGAGCGGACCACCCCAATCGTGCATAACGATAGAGAACTTATTGAGCCCCAGAGCATCAGTGAACTCCTCAAGCTGATTGATGCGATCGATGGCGCGAAACCTGGTGCCGGGAGTTCTATCTGAGAGCCCACATCCGAGAAAATCTGGCGCTATAAGACGAAAGCTATCCTTTAATTCCCGGATAACGTTTCGATAAAAAAATGACCAGGTCGGATTCCCGTGCAATAGAAGGATAACCGGACCACTCCCCTCATCGAAGTAGTGCATCTTGTGTCCAGCAACGGACACAAAGCGGGATTGAAATGGAAGTATGGGATCAGACACCGCGCACCCCTATGACTTTACCACTCAATTCCAAGGAAGAGTGAGTTAAGGCCGGAACCAAATCCGGTCAACATTATCTTCTCGCCCTTCTTGATCCCCTTCTTTTCAACTCCAACTGCTAACGCGGTTGGTAGCGCTGCCGATACCAGGTTGCCGCGGGTCTGATAGATCGTAAAATCCTTAGCATAGTCGAGACCCATTGTGTTGTAGAATCCCTCATTAACCTGTCTCCCAACCTGGTGGCAGAATACATGGTCAACATCATCCTTGCTCCAACCGATAGCCTCTGAAGCGTCCCCCCACGTGCGAGCGCCGAGCAGAGCCGCTGCCGCAATTAACTTAGAGGACTCCGTTTCCATAACCGGGCCAAGGGGTGGGCTATCAACAAGGTGGTAGTCAACATTACCTACACAGAGATCGCAGTGCTGCGTCGCAGAGCGCGTTGCTCCACCTAGCACCCGATGCTTGGTCTTTGATAAACTCTCGTGACATAGGACATAGGCCACAGCACCGGAGCCGATCGTAAAGGTCGGAAGGAGGCGCAAAAGTTTATCACGGGAGAGATCCCTGCCATCAATAATACTTGTAAAGGTGTTATCGATCATACAGCGGGTGTGCTCGGCAGAGACAACAACCCCCGCCTTGATCATGCCTGACTCGATCAGATTTGAAAGAAATAGTATGCCGTCCATAAAACCGAGGCAAGCATTGCTGACATCGAGCGCGATAGCATCCTCAGGCAGCTCAAGGTTTCTGTGAATCAAACACCCCGTTGCTGGCTCAAAATAGTCACGCGTTACTGAGCAACTAAGCACCGCCCTGATATCGCTTGGAGCAATACCGGAGCGTTCAATCGCCTCACGCGCAACGGTTGTCCCAAGCAGACTTGGCCGTTCAGAGATATCCCATAGATTACGCGAGCCGATCCCGGTCAGGCGCTCAAGGGTCCCCATTGGGATTCCAAGCTTCTGATATACATCAAGAAGACGATCCTCGATCTCTGCTGAGGTCAGGGTCTGCGGTGGAATTGTGATTGCGTAGGACTCTAAGCAGACGTTCTTATATCGAAATGCGACCATAGCTCTTTTCCAATCGCCTTAATTCTGGCCCTGTAGGGAGTGTGTGATTAGCTGCGGCTACGCAACCATCTAAGTTCAAGATGATCAGATACCATATCGCGCGGATCTGTACAAATGCTCGCTAGATGCTTTGTTTGTACGTATCAACCCACAACAAACTAGGTAAGTTGCTGTAAGTTATGAACTATATTCGTGAGCTAAAAACCGCCTGGGTTAATCCAGCAGCCTCTGAATTGCGTGCGTTCCGAGTCGCGCAGCATGTGCCTCCTTGGCCCGTATGCGGTCCCGCACGATCTGCTCGTGCAGCTCCTCTGCCAGTTTAACAGCCGCATCGACCTCCTGAACGGAGAGCGCGGATGCTCCTATATTTGAAGAGTGCACATCTCCAGCGCCGTCCCAGATGCGAGTCATTGTATCGAATGATTCCTTAGTATTAATCACCGCCGCCTCCAGACCTGAAAGTACGAGCGACTGCTGAATCAGGTCGAGATGCGACTCTAGCTGTGTTGGAATCTCGCGAAATATACCGACCCTACTATCGGTCCACGATATTCGGGGAGCAGCGGCTATCTCTGCACCTGCGCTTATCCGTCCAGCGATAAGTCGCCTGTATGCCGACCTTTTAGGTCCTTTTTGTGAAGAATTATAGGAGAATTCCCTCATGGTTTAAACCTCATTATTGAGTCCGGCCACTGCTGTATTGGCCCCTAAATAGTTTAGACAGCTTAATTCATCCATCCCACTAGTAAGAGTATCGGTGCTTCAAATCAGCGCTGAACGCTTGAGCGCTAAATGATTCACATAAAATTACGGCTGCTCGATTCAAGCTGCTGAAAGCTCTTAAGTACTCACGGTATCAATGCTTAACATATTGATTAAACACTATATTTTAGTATTTTATATGACTACATTAGAACCTTCTTTATCTCGGTGCCGCCAGCTTACTAAAGAGCTATACTTAATATCTCAGGGGTCGACCTCTCTTCCCCCTCTAGCAGGAACACTTGCGCATGACCGATCTAACAGAACAGGCATTTTCGAGCGCTTTTGTAGCAGATGTTCTCAAGCTACTTAGCAACGACTCCCTAGCCGTCCTTAAGGGGCTGCCTGCAGCTGGAGCAACAACACAACATGCTATCCTGACGCATTTCCTCAACTACCTCTTCGCACGAGCGACTATTGAGGCGCTACGCAATCAAAGTGCGGCGCGCGTTGCGCACATAACCAACTCCTGCTTTCAAACGATTGCAGCCATGCCCTCGGCTGACGATCGTATCTCAACCGCGCTTGAATATAAGGATGATGTAGCCTCCCTCTTTATCGCGCTAGATGACAGGCCATTCATTATTAGCTCAGTCGCAGAGAGGCTCTCTGAGGCTGGCGTACGTGTCATATCGTTTCTACATCCTATCCTTAGCTACAGGGACGTAGCGATTGCGCTCTCATACGTTGAGTTCTCAGATACGACAGAGGTAGATACGACGCGACTGCTAGCGAAGGTTAGAGAAACCCTGCGCACACTTAAGCAGGTTGTGCATGACTTGCCCGCGATGATTACGAGCGTTTTGAACTCAATTGCGCCCCTCTCCGGCGATTCGCTACGAGTTGATTTCGGTGAGATCAGTTGCGCTGAGGTGCGCGCCTTTATCTCATGGCTTACCAACGAAAGCTTCTTTTTTATCGGGACGGCGCTGTGGAACCAACAGTCACAACTTGTGCCCTCCGAGAGTTGGGGGGCCTGGCGAGTTAAGGATGAGTTTACCGATCAGCTCCGTAGCGAGTCGGCCGAGGATCTACGGGCGCTTAAAGAGAGGGGACTAGATCTCTCCATCAGAAAATTGGAGCTAACCTCCTCCGTACATCGACCAGCGCCCCTACTAAATATCACACTGCGACTACCGGACCACGCAGGAGAGTCACTTTCTCTAGTTGGTTATCTGACCTCAAAAGCCTGGACCAACGAGGCTCTTGATATACCGATCCTTCGTCATAAGGTCGCGCGCTTTCTGGCTCTAGAGGGCGCTCTTCCGAATTCTCACGATTACAAATATATGGTTGAGGTCGTTGATAACATGCCTACCGACGAGGCGTTAGCAAGCTCCGTCGAGCAACTGCGCATGATCGCCCGCCTGGCGCTTGGGGTTTTTAGCCATGAGGCTACCCGGACGATTACCTTTATCGATGAACTACGCCGCAGAGCTCTCACCGTGATAGCACTTCCTCCAGAGCGCTTGAGTGCCGGGGTGCGACAAGATATTCAGGATAGTATTGAGGTCGCCCTGCAGGCCGCTACAGGTTCAACCGAAATTCACCTGGACTCCAGCAAACGTCGGCAGTATCGCCTCTATCTAAGTACCCCCCTGCCCTTAAACCACTCCGGCGTAATACCTCAGGAGCTACTCTCAAAGGAGATCCATAACAGCACCCTTACCTGGGAGGAGCATCTCAGTGAAAGACTTGCTATGACGGAGGGGCCGGAGGAACTGGAGTGGCGGGACGACATATTTCCAGCCGCTTACCAGGCCGGCACAGACGTTCATGAAGCGGCGTTCGATGTGCGTACCATATCTAGTCTATCGCACGAAAAACCTAGCGCAGTGGTGCTCTACATGGACGACAAGCAGCATGCTCTGCCAGTTGTATCGATCTTCTCGCGTGGAGCAGAAACCTCCATCAGTAACGCCATCGCTGTTCTTGAAAATATCGGCATTGAGGTTCTACGCGCCCATTCATATGGCTGCAATCCTCCGAGCGGTCACGTAAATATCCTAAAATTAATCGCACGGACCTACGATAATGAGCCTCTTAATCCTGAACACTTTAACAGGGCGATCAGTCCAGAGCTTGCTGAGATCTTACGCGGGAGCGCTATTAATGACCCGCTCAACCTGCTGCTACGAAAGATCCCAATCGATATTCCAAAGATCTCATTATTGCGTGGCTACTGCGCCCTGCTGTGGCAGGTTAACAAGCTCTCGACCAAGCGTACGATGTGGAAAGCCCTCGCCCAGGCTCCTAGCGTTGCGTTGCAACTATGTCGAATATTTGAGTGGAAGTTCGATCCGGTGCTTGGACTTTCACTCGACGAGCGTAACGTTCGTATCGCCCAGGAGGAGTTAATCCTTTCAGAGGCGCTTAGGTTAGTGCCAGATATTACCCATGATCGAATATTACGTGCGCTCCTTTCACTGTTACACAACACCGTAAGAACAAATTTCTATTCTGGTTCCAAAACACTAGCTCTTAAGCTGACCCCTCGTCATATTGAGATCATGCCACATCCCCGTCCGCTCTTTGAGGTCTTCGTATTTTCATCGAGGATTGAGGGCACGCATCTACGCAGCACTAAGGTCTCTCGGGGTGGTATTCGTTGGAGTGAGCGGCTCGAAGATTTTCGTTCAGAGATCCTTGGCCTAATGAAAACGCAGCGGATAAAGAACGTCATCATCGTTCCAAGTGGGGCAAAGGGTGGCTTTATCCTTAAGCACCCACTGAAACATAACGAGAACCTCCAGCAGGCGATTGAAGCGGGCTATCGGGAGTATATCGCCACCCTCCTTTCAATAGCCGATAGCAAGCGAAACGGCGTAGTAGTACACCCTGAGAATACCCTCGTATACGACGAACCGGATCCATACTTTGTAGTTGCGGCTGATAAAGGAACCGCTGCCTTTAGCGACATAGCGAACTCAATCGCCCAGAAAGACTTTGACTACTGGCTCGGTGATGCCTTCGCCTCAGGGGGCTCAGCAGGCTATGACCATAAAAAGCATGGGATTACCGCCAAAGGTGCCTGGGAGTGCGTGCAACGACACTTCAATGATCTTGGGATAAATTGCACAAGCCAACCCTTTACGGTCGTCGGTATCGGCGATATGTCGGGTGATGTTTTTGGAAATGCTCTTATACTGAGTCGCTTTATGCGACTTATCGCCGCATTTAATCACAAACATATCTTTCTTGACCCCTCGCCTGATCTTGATAAGGGACTAGCAGAGCGGCTCCGTTTATTTAACACCCCACGTTCTCAGTGGTCCGACTATGCTTCGGGCGCTATTTCGCAGGGGGGCGGGATCTTCAACCGCTTTGATAAGGAGATTACCCTTAGCCCAGAGGCCAGGCATGCGCTTTCAATCGCGGATGATGTTCCTAACGTTGTCGACGGCGAGAAACTTATCTCCCTGATTCTACGCGCACAGGTAGAGCTACTCTGGAACGGCGGGATCGGAACTTACGTTAAAGGCCAGACAGAGTCCCAGGCCGATGTTAACGATGGCACCAACGATGGGGTTCGTATTAATGCCAACGAATTGAGAGCGCGCATCGTTGGGGAGGGGGGCAACCTCGGGCTAACTCAGAAGGCACGCATTGAGTTCTCCCTACAGGGTGGTCGGGTAAATACAGATGCCATCGACAACTCAGGGGGAGTTGACCTATCAGATCACGAGGTAAATCTTAAGCTTTTATTTGCACCACTCTTGGGGTCTCATGACCTATCAATTACCGAACGTAATAAGATCCTGCAGGAGATAGCTCCCGATGTAGTCGAATCGGTGCTAAGGCAGAACCGCAATCAAGCCCTGATGCTCTCCATCTCTGCGTTGCAATCAAAAACATCGATAGAGCAGTATCGATACCTGATCAGGGATATGAACAAACTTGGATACCTTGACCGGGCCAGGGACGTTCTTCCTGATGAACAGGAGATCGACGAGCGTACCCGTGAGAGAATAGGCATGACTAGGCCAGAGCTCGTTATCTGTAGCGCTGCCACGAAGATGTGGGTCAAAGAGGAGATCCGATCCTCCCGTCTCTGTTCAGATCATAATTTGGAGCATTTCCTTCTCTCATACTTTCCAAAACGGATTGGGGATGATTTTACTACTGCGGTGCTGGAGCACTCGTTACGCGCCGATATTATCGCGAGCTGCGTGGTCAACGAGATCTTGCCGGCCGTTGGAATCCCCTTTGTGCACAACATGGTGTCGCTGAATAACACCACCGTTCCTAACGCGATGAAATCTATCTTAGCTGCTGACGAGATCTTGGGATTTAATCCCTTACGTGGCCGGCTGCGTACACTAGATACCCCCACAGCGTGCCAAGCATTCACGGAGCTCTGGCTTGATATGGGCTCTGCCCTACGTGAATCAAGTGTCTGGTTGCTAAATACTCATGGCTTAGAGCTACCCCTTGATGAAATCGTTAAACTCTATGCCTCTGCCTTTGAGACCCTCTCAAAGCATGCAAGCCTAGTGTTTATAGGCCAGGAGCTGGTTAGATTTGAGCGTCGTATTGAGCATTATACGAGCCTGGGAGCGAGCCAGAACGACGCCGTTCTATTTAGCCTCTGTCGCCGCATCCTGCCGGTGCTTGAGGTGCTCTGGTCAGCCCGTGAGTTTAAGCATGATGTTAAGGTTGTAGCCTCCGTCTACTCATTAATTCTTGAGGAGCTGGCGATCAATACGCTCTTTAAGTACGAGCAGCTAGTTGAGTCGAGTAATAAATGGGAGCAGGAGCTCGTTTCCGGATCGTACCAGGAGATTCGAAGGAGCATCTCGCTACTTACAGGCCAGCTACTAAAGAGGTCACTCATCACTCCGCAGGAGGTATCGAAGGCCCTGCACGCGGCGTTAGGCTACGAGGCGATCCGAACAACGATGGCTGACGTCGAGGAAGCAACCAAGCAAAAACGTCCCTTTCAGGTCGCCGTGCTTCCGGTTATTTCGAGACAGTTACGGCTATTGGCGGTGTAGACGCTTTTAGGTAACGGAGCTAGAAACTCTATCTGTAGAGAGTATTAATTCACCCCATAGTGCTTTTTTGCACTCTGTATCGTTATCGACTCCATCCTGAAACTTCGCCTTGGGATTGGTAAATCTAATCCCCACTCACGGAGCCGCTCCTGTATACTGCGACAGCTGCAAACACTCACTCCTCGTTGCCTTCTCCTGTCCTACACACTCTTCCCCTTACCCAACATGCACTAAAACCACGCTAGAAGTGCCGCGGTCGTGGCCTAGCCCTATAAAATCCTCGCGGGAACCTCCTCTGCACCTCGAAGCAAATACTTGCCAAAAGTGAATCGATCTTCCTATCCTTGAGTTTCATAGTTATTAAAAATGCACGTGGACAGACAAGGATCTCTTCATCAAATGGTATCGGAAACAGGGGAAACGTTATCGGTGTTGCCCTCACAAAAACCGATTGTGCAGTTGGTTTGGTTGAAGCGAGATTTGCGCACTCAGGATCATGCGCCTTTGGCGGAAGCAGAGGCGAGTGGTTTGCCTTACCGAGTGATTTTTATTTTCGAGCCGATTTTGATGGATCATCCTGATTGTTCGGAGCGACATTTGCGATTTCAGTGGCAGTCATTGAAAGATATTAATCAAACGTGGCTTGGATTGTCGAATGACTCAATATCAAGGCAAGTGGATGTTTTTTGGGGTGAAGCGGAATCTGTTTTTACTGCATTCATGAATCGATTTGATGTGAGTAGAGTGCTGTCATATCAAGAATCGGGAATCGAGAAAACATTTAACCGCGACCTGAGATTGCAATCATTTTTTCGAAACCAGAATGTTGAGTGGAAGGAATTTCAACGAAATGGCGTGATTCGGGGAATTAAGGATCGGGTGGATTGGGACAGGCGTTGGTTCGGAGTGATGTCGGAGCCCTTGTTGTTGAATGAATATCGTAAATCATTGTTTCAAGAAGAACGGGAACCTTTGAACGAAGATGTGAAGGGTATGTTTGCTATGCCATTGGATCGGGTGACTACCTGGGAGCAGTCGGTCGCTGGGATGCAGGAGGGAGGAGAAGTAATGGCTTGGCGGTATTTGAATGGCTTTTTATGGAATCGACATAAAACGTATCACTTCCATATTTCAAAGCCGGCGCAGAGTCGGAAATCGTGCAGTCGCCTTTCGGTTTATATCGCTTGGGGAAATTTGTCGATCAAACAGGTGGTTCAAAGCACAAAATCATCTCCTAGGGAATTTAAAAATGGCTGGGCGATCACTGCATTTTTGTCGAGAATCAAATGGCACGATCATTTTGTGCAGAAGTTTGAGCAAGAATGCACTTATGAATATAGGGCGGTAAATCGGGCTTTTGAGGATTTGGGTGCGGAGAATGACACCCTCTTGCTTACGGCTTGGAAAGAAGGCAAAACGGGATATCCAATGATTGATGCAAACATGCGTGCTTTGGCGGCCACGGGATGGATTAATTTTCGGATGAGGGCGATGTTGGTGAGTTTTTTAACGCATCATTTAGACATTGATTGGCGCTTGGGTGTTTATCATTTGGCGCAATATTTCCTGGACTATGAACCCGGTATTCACTACACCCAATTTCAGATGCAGGCGGGAATAACGGGTGCAAATACTGTTCGCGTTTACAATCCAGTAAAAAACGGTTTGGAGCATGATTCCGACGGTGGATTCGTGAGAACTTGGGTCCCGGAGTTAAAATCTTTGCCTACGCATTTGATTCATCAACCATGGACGATGACGGAGATGGAAAGTGTGATGTACGGGGTGATATTGGGTAGAGATTATCCTTTCCCAGTGGTTACAATGCAGGGTAGAAAAAATGCGATGGTTGCTAGAATTTATGAAATGCGTAAGACGGAATTTGCGGGGGCGGAAAAAGCCAGGGTTTTGAAAAAGCACAGCAGGCCAGCTAAAGTTGGTTCGCGCAGCAAATCAGGCAAAAAAACAGGAGTTTCGATGGAGTTGCTTAATGGCTCGAAGAAGGGAACAAAAAAACTATGAAAGGGGTAAAAAAGTCGAATTTGCCGAGCAAAGTTTGTCTGACGTGCGGTCGGCCCTTTGTTTGGCGCAAAAAATGGGAAAGAGATTGGGATTTGGTGAAATATTGTAGCGATCGATGTAGGAGTTTGGGTAAGGCATCAAGTTGAATTTTACCTTGAAATTATTGATGTTACCAATGGAAACTTTCATGTTGGTTTGCAATCTAGTTAGCGTATACTAGTCAGAGTGAATATATATAATAACTAGGAAATATAGGGTACAGATGCGAATCGTAGCTTTTATCCTTTCGCTAACGCAAACTATATCGGAGCACCCTCGCTAACCCCGTTTCTTTTGCTACGGTAGTTGATATAGCGGCCAGGCCCTCGTTCCACATCGCAACGAAGACCCTACATGATAACAGAATTATCTGTATCTACCCTATTAAGCATCTCCCGCAGCTCCAGCGCCGGCTCATGCTTGGGCTCAACTATAAGGATCTTCTCGACCTCTGAACGGGCCTCGGCTACCTTGCCCTGTGCATAGAGCACCCCGGCAAAGGAGTAAATCATATCGAGACTAGCTGGATGAATATCAAGGTAAGAGGTGAGCAGCTCCTCCATCTCCTGATACCGTTTAAGGGGATAACCTAATTGCAGCACCCCAAGGATCGCTCGGTTATTCTCTGGATTTGTCGTAGCGGCACGTTTGAAGAGGTTAAAGGCCTCCTCGCTCTGATTCGCCACCATCTTACACAACGCTAACCCTGCCAGCGCTACATCATAGCCCGGCATATAATCGAGCGCCGTTTCAAAGAAGGCCTGCGCAGTTTCCCACTCGCCCCCCTCGGCTGCAATGGCACCCTTGCCACACAGAGCGCGCGCTAGATGCGGGTTCTTATCAAGTAGTTGGTCGTATATAGCGCTCGCCTCCAGTAGCTCCCCAGAAAAAACCTGAAATTCAGCATCAAGACACCGCAGACACTCACGCTGTTGTTGCGTCAGATTTGTTGAGACACAAACTAACTTTAGAGCCTCCTTGGCCTGCTCTAACTTACCACTACGCTTAAGCGCCTCAACTTCACAGATCTCAGTTTCTATCCGAGTACGCTCTGGGTCCTCTTCGATCACGGCGCTACTGGGTACCGCAACCTTTTGAGCTCCATTAACCTTCCATCCCATAATCATACTGGAGAGAGACTCAAGGGTCTCGGTTGAGACAGCACTAACTGAGGGCTCGCTAGGTGGCTGCATAGATTTACTCTGCTGATCCGCCCGTATGCGTAGCTCAAGTTCACGCGCGCCCTCATGTTGCGGTTTAACCTTAATAACATCTGCAATCTGCCTGAGAGCCGCATTAAGCTCGCCACTCTTATAGAGACATCCCGCTAAACAAAATCGCATCTCAGCATCATTCGGTTGTATCGCCAGATAACGTTCAAGCGCTATCTGAGCCCGATCAAACTGCTCCAAACTATATGCACACTCAAGTAACTGATGAAGTGCCACCATACTATCTGGAGCTACATTTAAAGCCCTCTCAAAGAAGGGCGCAGCTTGCTTCGGTCGACCAAGCATCATCTCACACATCCCACGGCCAGTGATGATCTTTGGATCGGCCGGCGCGTATTGCAACGCTCGCTCAAAGAGCACAAGCGCTTCAGACTCCCTCGATTGGGCCAATAAGAGAACTCCACGCCCCTTAAGAACCCGTGCTGAGGTAGGGTCAAGCGTTTCAGCTTTTCTAAACATCTCATCAGCTAACTCGAAGTTCATGGCCTTAGCAGCAACCTCGCCCTGCTCAATGGCGTCCTCAAGCTCCATCGCATTTAGGCTCATATCGTAGAAGCCGTGCGAGCTCACAACAGCGCTGTGCTGCACCTTTTGTGGAGCGCTAACGCTCACTCGCTTTTCTGCAAGCCCTAGCACCTGCTCATACGCTTCGATGGTACGTTGAACGGCACCCTCCCAGGTAAAGCTCTGCGCCATCGCAACTAATCCATCTTTTATCGGAGCGTAATAGGCCGCCATCACCGCAGCCTGAATGGAGTCCTCCTCCCACGGTAGGCAATAAAAAGCCGTATCACCCAAGTAATCCTCAGAGGTGCCGGTACGGGTTGCGACGATGTTTTTTCCGTGCGCTGCGGCCTCTAGAGATACTAATCCTGGCAACTCATACCAACTCGGTAGTACATGTATCTTACATGCGGCATAGGCCGAGGCGAGCATCTGTGGGGAAACCCTATCAAGCACGATAGTTCTGCCGCGCCGCTTAAATGAACGCACTGCTTGCTCATACTCCGGCTGATACGAGAATCCACCCCCTGCTAATACTACCGTCAGATCGGAGCTCTCTAGCGCTTTGAGAAGCATCAGTTGATTTTTTCGACTCTCAAGTCGCCCGACACAGAGAACAAAATCTCTTACTCCGTAGGCCTCTTCAAATAGCTCTGGGCCACATGTTACCCCTACTTCATGCCCTAGTGGGAGCTCGAGGATGGCCTTTGCCTGTGGGTAATCACGCTTAAGAGCCCTGGCCTCGCCCGCTCCATTTGCAAAGAGTGCCGCTGCATTTTGCACTATCCAGTCAGCCGGGAACCTCTGTGAACGAGCGATAGTGCCTAGATCGCTTAGATTGATCCGGTGCGCGCGCCAGTAGTTGCGGTCCTGTCCACCTTTTACATAATCTAGCAACGTTGCAGCGATAGCGTGCGACTGATTATGAAATTCCGGTAGATCCTCATAGAGCGAGGTTACTACGAACGGAACTCCTGCTGCCTGCGCCCTCTGCGCCAAGCTCTGTGTTAATTGAGTCGTTGCTAAATTAAAGAGATGCACAACCTCATAGTCCTGTGGGTTCCTCTCTCCAGCGACATCCACCGTTACCTCATAGCCCCGTACCGCCAGCCCCTCACTAAGCCGCTCAAGCACGACTGTATCTCCACCCCGTTGTGTAAAGGTATTTGGCCTACTTTGCAGAAGCACCCTAATATTGAAAGTTGCTGTAGGTATGGTTGCTTGTGTCACGGGGCTCTCCTCATTTTGATGGCTCTCTTCGACGCTCTTTACAACCGTCAAAGCAGTGCCCATGGAACAATACATGGAACTATATATCTCTCTAATCTGTGCTGCGATGCGGGGCCAGCTATGCTCCTCCGCGTATCGTCTTGCGCAAGCCTGAATCTCGCCTCGCAACTTTGGATCTCTTAGTATTAGCTCCGCTGAGAGTCCAACCGGATAGCCGCTCGTAAGGTGCCAAACCGCATCGCCAAACGCCATCATTGCAGGTGCCAGTGATGTAAGAACAACTGCACCAGCACCGATGGCGAGGGAACATGCTCCCGATGCTTCGAAGTGCTGCGAGCGGTAGTTCATAATCACGAGATCCGAGGCAGCCAGGTATTCACCAACCTGCTCTTCCGGAACGAAGGTGGTAATAAAGGTTACGTGCTCTGAAACGCCACTTGTATTTACAAGGTTACGCAACGCTCGTAGGTATGTCGCACTGTTCGGATCATCCTCTCTAGTTTCTCCGATAATAATACCGCGTGCTGGAACTCCACGTTGACGAAGATGCACCACTGCCTCTACTAAAGCCTCAAGCCCCTTGTGTGCCTGTATAAAACCGAAGGTTGTAAGTAGTGGCTGCTCATCTGCTATGCCGAGCTTGCTACGTAATAAACTGCGTGTTTCCTTAGTCAACTTGGCTCTAAGTAATACCCCGTGTGGAACAACGCAGACAATCTCAGGTTGAGCCCCATTAGCTATCGCCTCAAGTCTGTTTTCTGGGGTGTGTACAAAAACCCTATCGGCCGCCCTGAGAATAGAGGAGAGCTCCTCCGCTACCGTAAAGAGGTTATGAAGCTGCACTACGATCTGAATGCTATTACGACGCAATGCGGCTAGCATCTCTGTAAACGGCACGGGATTAAAGAATCTAGCCTGGCAGTTTATATGCAGGATTGAGATCCCTGCGCGTTCAATCTCCGCTTGAAGCGCCCTGTAATCCTGTGCTTTATCTCGCCCCTCAACTCTATTCCAACAGCGCATAACAAAGGGCTCATCTGGTGCAGTAGTTGTCGAAACATTCTCTGCAAAAACAACGAACTCGCTCTCCTTGAACTCAGAGACAAGAAACTTTGCATACGTTGCAAGACCGCATAGCTGATTCCACGGCGTAAGAAATCCAACACGGCCATTAAATCCGTTAGCATCCCTCTGAAGTTCTCTATCCTGTTGCGATTTCGTAACGCTCTCTCCAGTTTGCAGGGCTTAACACAGTGAACACTTACGCAGCGTTAGCTTCTGTGAGCTTTAGCCCATTGATTAGAAATTAAGATGCGGGGGAAAGAGCTCTCGTTACAAAAAGATTAGGCGCTAATATCAGTACCAAATAGCATGCATAACATTCTTAATTAACTGCTTATTATAGCAGATTTAGGGCGTTATTTGTCGGGCTTGCAAGAAACACCAGGCGTTCCCAGCGCTAACGCCTCACACAACAGCTTGGGCATTAACGCATACAACCATATAACGTAGTGAATAGTTACGAATCTTTTTCGCTGTAAAACGTATCTAAAGGTAAGGTGCTTTTTACACCATTTCTGTTGACGCGATCGGAGAAGGATCGCCTGAGCAGAATAAGTTATATGGTTATTAAGGTTGATCTCTTTTTTATGACTCACCTACTTCGTTAGTCATCGGTTTTTCTGGTTGCTATTTTTTCTCTATTTTTTTCTCTGGTTTTCTTCGTTCTATACTTATTCTGCTCTCCTTTTTTCCCAAAAATTCAGAAAACAAAAAAACACCCACCGCATAACCTTATGCAGTGAGTGTTATCTGTATTCTATGGAGCTATGCGCTTACGCGCCGACGTTCCCCTGTGCCTCACGAGCTACCTTACGGCAGGCGTCCTCAAGCTTATCGAGCTTCGGCTCAAGGTCCTTTTCTAGACTTTCACCGAGTGCCCACCAGGACTGATAGAGCTGCTGCTGACAGATCTTCTTGCAGATCTCTGAGATCTCCTGAACCTCATTAGAGATATCAAGCTTTGCTCTCTTAGTATCAGGAACGAGCTGCATCAGGGTTCCATACCACTCAAAGAATGCGCGTAGGGTATCTACAGCCACCTTAAGCCGCTTATTTCCCATCATGGCATCGCCATCCTGAAACCCCTTACGAGCATCTCGGAATTCAAAGAAGCATGAACGAACAACCCCTGAGGCATCCTGCAGACGCTCTGCAACGTAGATCTCAGGGCGTCCAGTTTGAAAATCAAGTAGCTCACCTGGAAGTTGTTGAGGACTAAGCATCCACTCCTCATCAGAGATGTCCCGACCATCTAGGTGAATAAGGGTCACCATATGCTCAGGATCAATTGATGACTTAACGAGCTCAATCAGATCTGCAAATGTTTGCAATCTCTCAATGGGCATCGTGGCTGCCTCTCCATTAATTCTTATCTGAATCATATCTGTCCCTCTTCTTTTCTAAAAATCGGATTAGCGATCTATCCCGCTAAATAGTAGGATCCAAACTTAGAGCACCTCCGTTCCAGATCCTGGTACGCGCTATTCATTTGAGATGCTAACCCCATCGGATCAGATCCTTTTAAGTTCTCCTTGGCGAATACAAACATCCGTGTCAGGGACTCAAGGGGGCCGAATTGAAACCCTAAGCGTTCGATCTTGCTATCTAATTCGGAAATATGCTGGCTTACCTCTCCTAGTCTGGCAGCCGGTGCTGAAACGTCCTCGATAAACCCCTCTAAGCGTTTAATAAGCTCCTGACCATGTTGTGCACAGGTTCTGATCTCCCGAAGCCCATCTAGCCCCTCATCGAGTACCCGCAAACCATTTGAGCGCTTCTCCTCTGTTACATGGAATCCACCTAGATCATCAAGCCATAACTTGCGATACGCCGCACGGTAACGACTAAAGCTGTCTTCCTCTACTGTATTAAGAGGAACTAAATTGTAGAACCCCTGCTCGTCGAAGCTTGAACGATACACCGTAACTAACCTTGGATCGGCGACCTCCTCAGAAACCTCTAATACATCCCCTGCTAAACGCGCCATCGTTAGATACGCCACCAATTGTGGTGAGATCATCTCGTGACAATCGGGCCGCCCACAGCTCTTATTCGGATTGCATGGCCCGCACCCTATTACGGGCTGCAGAACCAGATTGCCCTCGCTATATGGACCGGTCTCAAAACCGTACGCTGACGCAAGAAACATCGAAATAACCGGAGTCTCGACAGCAACGGCTATATGCATCGGCCCCGTATCACCAGTAACTAGAATATCTGCGAGCTTAAGCATCGCTGCAAGTTGTGGAACAGAGGTCTTACCAACCAATGAAAGTACGTTGGGCGATCGACACCCCTCTATGATCGGATCTACGATCAGCGCCTCCTTCGGAGAGCCCGTTAAAATAATACGAGCGTTATGTTTATTTACCAGCTCTGAAATCAGTTCGATAAATTTACTTGGATGCCACTGACGTTTAGTCTGACTTGCACCGGCCTGAACAGCGATCAGTGGCCCTGTATTTGTAAATGAGGCTCCCTGTAACAACTGTTTACAGTACTCAGTTGAAATCGAATCTATATTTATCAGCAACCTTTGTGGATGCTCATCTATATCAGCCGAACAACGAAATACATCCACAAGATTAAGTGAGTTATAGCGCCGATTCTGATGAAATACCGATGTGGCAAATAACTGCGCCCAGGCCGATTCAATCACCCTGTAACCCTGCTCATCTGATGTCCAGCCACCATTACGCTCAATTCCAACCAAATTTAATAGGAGTGCAGTATAGGCAGACGATGACATATTCAAACAGTAATCAAAGTTCTCCGCTCGTAATCTTTCTACAATCTCACTAAGATACTCATAGGCATCGATAATGCCATCCTGCTCACGGTCGAGGCTGCGGCAGGTAAAGCCCAGATCTAGTCCGATCACCTGGTCGATGTGCGGAATGATATGACAGACATCTTCAAACTGCTTCTCTACAAGCACCGTAATATGACACTCTGGGTTCTCCGCCTTCATACCGGCAATTGTAGGGGTCGCCTGCAACATATCCCCAAGCCGCGTGATATTAACGAGGAGGATCTTCTTCTTATGTGGGTAGCGCTTCTTCATTATTTCTGCTCCCTCTTCTCATGCGCTGCTTTGAGGATATGTTTCTTTACGTGAAATAAAAACATCAGCTTCTGTTCTGTCTCAGAGAGCTTGCCGTTACCACCAACTATATCTGACACCAATCCATCAAGGATTGGCTGCTCGCCGCGGTCGCGTGCTTCCTCACACCGTCCTTTAAGTTCAGGATTAATAGCGCTACGTCTGATCATTTCAGTCCATGGACTGGCCTGCTCGCGAGCTCTCAGGTACTCGAACTTACTAGCGTAGATAACGCTTAGCATCTGCTCGATACGCTTATCATAGGTATGATCTCGCAGCACACGCGCCCTAGCACGTTGCGCTATCTCCTCACGCTCCTGCGGATGCTCAAGGTAATACTGAATTTTTTCGGTGAGATCTGAAAAACTGTTGAAGGTAATAATCTCTCTGCCTATTTCAAACGCCTCTGGCAGTAAGGTACGCTCATCAACCAACTGGAACGCCCCACAACCAGCCAACTCAAAGGTGCGGGGGTTAATAAAGTCACCGTTTGGCTCAACGCCATCTCGCTCGGTGCTGGAGTGTAGATTTAGGTTAATCTCTGTAGCGTTGAATATCTTAACATACTCCTCGGCTGAGATGCGCCGAGCTCCCTGCTGTACCATCTGATCGAAGGGCTTGCAGGTCGGCCATTCACTGCCCCAGATCTTAAAGGGATGATGCGCTAGAGAAGCGAACATCTGTTGTCTATTATGGTATCCAGCACCTACAAATGAGAGGGGTGACCCCCACTGCGTTCGCTCAGTATCTGAGAGCTTAAGTGGTGCATGTACGAACGGATCAAATGCTGTCGGAAGGTAGTGTACCTCTCCAGCACCGGCTCTGCGGATCTGCTCGATACAGTCACCTTTCTGGATAGTAAAGACAAAGTCAAAATACTTCGCCATATCGCGCCAATATGTAAAGCGCAGATAATCCTCAACGAACCATAGCACCGTAATGACCCCTTTCTTGCGAAGTTCCGTCAGAAACTTTGCTGATACAGGGGCCTGCGCCATACAGATCAGGACATCTATAGGCTTTTCTGTAAAGCTCTCTGTAAGGGTGGCTGATAACATTTCTACGTATGAGGAGTGCATGAATTTGCGCCGGGCTGGATCGCGCACCAAATCATCCATCAGCTCAAAGCCATTATTAAAGCCGCTCATATCAAGGCCACGCGAGCGTTGACCAAGACGGGTAAGAGCACTCTGCGTGTAGTATCCGGTCGGTATAGTGCCGCCCTGTAGCGGCCCTAGTACCGCGATGCGCGGATGAAGTAACGCGAGCCCTCTACGAGCGTATAGTGTTGCTTTGATTGTGCCAACAAACTCAAGATCAAGTACTGCATTCTGCGGACGTACGAGTAGCTCTGCAGCTCCCTGTACATGCGTCAGGTCGTTCTGATCCAAGCTCAGCTGCGCTAGACCATTAAGACATTGCGTTAAGTCGCGAGCTGCTAACGCCGCCTTAAGTGCCCCTAGATTAGGCTCGTAACAAGATAGATTACGCTCGCCGGACTGAATCAGGCTCTCGATATGATATCCACAACCGAATCCAACTACTACGATATTTGAGCTCTGCTTAATGCGCTGCTCCTGTAATGCTCTACTAATCCAGACTGCTCCACCCTGCACCGGTTTCTCGGCGTGGTCTAAACATGTTTCGCCCCTCCAAATCGCTGGCCCCTGCGGGGTTGAGGTGACCCGCACCTCCTCCTCTTCACTATTTTTGTCAGCAACCGCGCAGAGCACTTTATATAGCTCTGGAAAACGGCTTTGAACTATGCGCATATTTGCTAGAAAAATTGTGCTTGATTCAGGGGTTAGTTCGACTGTTTCTTGATCGGATCGCGCAGCAGCTACTCCCTTTGCAAGTACCCGATCGAGCAGATCTATCGTATCGATCGTGGCAGTTCGGCAATAGGTCTCTACGTATTGCAGCGAATGTTGTGTGCGCTCCATCTCGCCTTGGTCTGCAAGTATAGAGGCATCTCTAATCTGCCCAGTAAGCTTCGTTATATTAGTCATCTTGCCTGTTTATGCTGGCGCATCGCGCGCTATACCTCTTCCCTCCTTAAACAGCGATGAGATAGAGGGATTCATGGCTTAGGATGCGTCAAATAGTGGCTGGGCTGCGAAAAATTTCACTCTGTAATTTTACTCTGAAATTTACTCTGAAATTTACTCTGGCCTTCTCCTAATCCTCTACGCTAGCGTACCCTATGCTTATGCTAACCCAGCCATCCCAATGAATATTATAAGAATCGGGCTACTTATCATCGTAGCGGTTATGGTGGCTGAAGTAGCCTGGATCCTATTTACCGGATCCCCCGTGCCGGTACCCAATACCCCACGAACGGCACAAACGATTGGAACCGGTAAACAGCTTACCTACATTGTAATGGGCGATAGTACCGCGGTATCCCAGGGAAGCGCTTATAGCGATGGATATGCAGTGGGTACGGCGACCTATTTAGCCCAAAAACATGCCGTAACCTGGGCTAATCTGGCCGTATCCGGCGCGCAGGCTAAAGACGTATTAACGCAACAGCTACCGCAAGCCCTACCATATCGTCCGGATGTGGTGCTGATCGGCGTGTGTGCAAACGATGTAACCCACATGACCGGTATTAAGGATATACGAGACGCGCTTATGGGCATGATTAGGGAGTTGCAGAGCGCCAATGCCGATGTCCGTATTATTTTGACCGGGGCGCCGGATATGGGCAGCCTCCCCCGCATACCACAACCGCTGCGCTTGATCGCTGGCCGTCGTAGTAAGTCAATTAACGCTATGGTGCTTGATTTAGTCGATAACCAAAGGGTCTTTTTTGCACCAGTTGCCACTAAAACTGGCCCTGTGTTCCGCGCGCACCCTGAGCTATTTGCCGCTGACAGATTTCATCCCACCGCCGCCGGATACTCGCTATGGACGCCGGTGCTTATCGAGGCTCTGCAAAGGGCTGGGCTGTAGCTGTAGCTTTAGATAAATTGGACTGGTTTAGAGCGAGATCTGAACCTTACGCAGAGCTTCCCCGATCTTCTCAGCCTCGGCCGTACTTGATAGCGATTTCTCGCCATGGCTACCCTCGATAATCTCGCGGTAGGCCGAGTAGATCGTGTCGATCAGTGAAATAACCTTCCGGATTCTGTTTGCGTCCCGATAGAGATTAGCCTCACTCAGGTAGAAGAGCATAAAGTCATAAAGCCTATCGAGATCACGCGCAATTGCTCCCCCCTTTTCGAAATCAAGGGTATTCATTAACTCTGCGATAATAGCCTGGCCCTTGCTTAGGTAACGACAGAACTTTGCGATGTCGTTCTCTTCAAGCCCAGCCAATGAGTATTTAAGAAATTTAATCCCACCCTCATACATCATGAGCAGAAGGCGACCACGATCAGTTGTTGTAACCTGAACAGCTTGATAGGCGTCGTACGGTGTCTTGCCATACATAGGGGGATAATCCTTGTTTTTAGTCTGCTCGGTCTCTCCGCTGATCGTTAAAGATCTCTGCGGTGTACAGCTACAGGCTACGGCTACTACGTGGGGTACAACTGCGAGTACTGAATATCTCGCCCATGTAAGTACTATCGGAGAGTTTGAAATACTCCTTAAGGACAAAGAATTGCAGGAATAATAAGTGTGTTTTCAGTGTGTTATGAAGGCGCTATAGGGTCAATCTAGCTATTTAGGTAGCTATTCACTAGATCAGACCCGTGTGCGTTAGCCCCTATCAAGGGGCGAGTTTGCGGAGCAAATCGGGGGTGAAAACATTAACTGGTCACAAAATCTGCCGTCCCCGATCAGGGGACGACCAATCGAATTACCTATGAGACTTCGCCGTAATCTGAGTAGCTTGAATCGCAACATTAAACTACGGTGACCAGTTACCTACAAGTTTATACTGGGGTGAATAGTTAGCTATTAAGTTCGCGTGCGCGACTAAGAGCCGCTCTAACGGCGTCTCGTATATGCCCTGCTGCAGCACGCTCATCCAGCACAGAGAGCGCTGCAGCGGTCGTACCGTTTGGAGAAGTAACGCGCCGGCGTAGCTCTGAGAAGGTCTCGGCCGTACCCTCTAAATAACTTACTGCGCCCTTAAACGTTTGCAGCACCAGTGCATGCGCATCTCCTGCAGGAATACCTGATTCAATAGCTACCATCTCAAGCTGCTCGGCTAACCAGCACATATAGGCTGGCCCACTGCCGGCCACCGCTGTGGCAACATCAATAAGATCCTCATGCGCTAAGTGCCAAACCTTGCCGCACGCGTTGATGATAGCAGAGACGTGCCGAAACTCCTCGGCAGTTAATGTATCGGGGATAAATACGGCTGAAGCACTTTCACGAAACGCAGCACCTAGATTCGGCATGGCGCGCACAATTTTCTCATTATCTAGCAGCCTAGAAAGGCTGGCACAGGAAACACCGGCCATACAGGAGATCACTACGGCTTGCTGTGAAATTGCGCTTTTTACCTGAATACAGGCCGTTTCTGCATCCTGGGGCTTTACGGTTAGTATGAGCACGTCGCCGGCTCCAAGCACCATCCCATCTGGAAAATGCCCCTCAACTCGGCAGCCGTGCTGTCGAGATAGCTCTGCTCTCTTGTTGTTATCACGCTCAATAAGCAGAACAGATTCCAGGGAAACAGATTCCGTGGAGTATGAGCTTGCGAGCAGACTTCTAATCAGCGCAGAACCGAGATTGCCGATACCAACCAACGCGACGGTCATTGACGGCGACCTCGTTCAGAATTTTCAACCTCCGCAACCTCGCCCTCTTCAAGTCCCAGAAACCTGAGCATCTGATCGACTAGCACCTTATAATCACGCGGATCCCCCATGTTAAGGCGATACTCATTAAGGACCTTAATCTGAGCATCCTTGTTCCATTGGTCCCAGGCCTCCTGTGATACGGAATCATAGATCTTTTTGCCCATATCACCCGCGAAGGGCGCTTTTTCTAGGCCAGGCAACTCCCGTTTAAACTTTGAACACACAACCGTTCTTGCCATATAAACACCCTTTAAATTCTGATAAGCATATCATGTTCTCATGCTTTTGTTTATCTGTCATGTTAGCTTGATTATAAGCTATGTTTATACCTATAGGCGATGATAATTCCCGCAGGCGCACCTTCCCCTTTGTGGTCTGGGGGCTAGTTCGTAAGCGATCACAGGACTTCATCCTTGCCTAAGCAGCAAGCATAATTTTATTTTGAGGTATAGCCCCTGATTTTTGTCGTCGCGCCAACTCAAGTGGGGATGGCATCGGGTCTGCCGCAAAATGCTCCTTCCAGTGAGAAAATCAACAGCCGCGGCGTAAGCTGCAACTCATCCCGTATCGGATCAGTCTGAATAAGGTGTAGAACGTAGGCCAGCTATGTTTATACCTATAGGCGATGATAATTCCCGCAGGCGCACCTTCCCCTTTGTGGTCTGGGGGCTAGTTCTACTGAACGCCTACGTCTGGTATCTTGAGCTTAAGTACGGTCAGCCCTTTATGGCGACCTATGCGGCTATTCCCTTTGAGATCTCGCATGGCCAGGACCTTATATCTCCCCAATTTATCGCCCTGCATAACGAAAGGATCCTGATTCCACAGGGAGCTGGGCCAGATCCGATCTATTTAACCATATTTACCTCGATGTTTATGCACGGTTCATGGATGCATATCATTGGAAACATGGTGTACCTCTTAATCTTTGCTGACCAGATTGAGGACGAGATGGGCCATCTACCCTTTCTTCTCTTCTATCTTCTGGCAGGTGTGGGTGCATGCCTCGCTCAAACATACGCTGACCCAAATTCAATTATACCGTGTGTTGGCGCCTCTGGTGCGATCGCTGGAGCTCTCGGAGCATATCTGATCCTCCATCCAACAAATCGAGTGCGCGTGCTTTTTTTTCGCTCACTAATCGTATTACCGGCCTGGATAGTTCTTGGTTTATGGATCGTGCTACAGGGCATGGGGCATGTGGGGGGCGCTGCTGAGGGAGCACGCAGCGGGGTGGCCTATATGGCACATATCGGTGGATTTATCGTCGGATTTATCGTGAGTATCGCAATGCGCCTCAGATCAAAACGCAGCCGTCACAGAAACAGCTTTTCGAGATAACCCCGCTATCCCGTATAACTCCCTGTAGCCTTTGAAAATATCCGCCAAACCCCTGCTTCTATGACACGCAAAGGGGGCTTAAATCGTTGGGGATACCCCAAAGATTTTACAAATCCGTGACAACTTACCCCGAATCCTATGTGAATGTGATCAACATCATCAACCGGTTTTTTGGGAGGCAGATTATGATCACACGAAGAACTGATATCGAACTTGTGAAGGGTGTTGTTAATCGACAGGATGATTGCTTTGAAGAGCTGCTTGAACGCTACGGCTCGAAGGTCCTAAACTTAAGTGTGCGGATTACACGCAATCAGGAAGATGCTGAAGAGATTCTTCAGGATGTCTTCATCACGGTGTTCACAAAGATAAAAGGCTTCGAACATAAGGCTCAATTCTCAAGCTGGCTCTACCGGGTCACAATGAATGCGAGCTTTATGAAGATTAGGTCTCGCAATCGTCGACGCTCTGTTTCTATTGAAGATGTTGAACCATCGGTGCAGCAGAATTGGGTAGGAAATCGTACAGAGATGTACGATATAGATTTCATGTCATCACGACACGAGATCCGGGCCGCAATTGAAGCAGCTGTGGCCCAACTACCTGAGGATTACAGAGCTATCTTTATTCTAAGAGATATAGATGGGCTCTCAAATGAAGCTGTTGGCCGAATCCTACAGCTCACCGTACCGGCCGTTAAAAGCCGTCTACACCGCTCAAGGTTGCTTATGCGAGAGCAGTTGCATACGCACTATGCAGGCTACCGCAACGAAGTTGATACCCTTGATCCGCTACATGTAGTCTAACGGTAAAAGGGGGGGGGCGTTATGCCCCCCTTTTTTGACTCAGGGTTAGAAGGGGGCTAGCCTCATTAACCAGATGTCATTCGTAGCGGCCTTCTATAACTTTACTCTCGACCTGCACCACTCAGACCGTGGGATCTTTATCCGCAAGCGGGTTAAGACCGCTCTACTTCTGCATGAGCCCCTAACGCACCTCTACGCACGTATGATCGCCTTCGCCCACTGCTACCGAGAGGGGCAATCATTCTCTCACGGTCTCTCTGAACCTAAGGAGCCTACGATCTGGCATAAGGATGTTCTCGAAGAGACCCTATTGTGGGTTGAGCTAGGCTCTCCCAGCAAACAAAAGATAGAGCGCAGCTTACATGCATCTCCACGGGCGGAGCACCGTATCTATTTTTATGAAACTGATCAGATCACAAAGTTCTGCCATATGCTGCGTGGCAGTAAGACTAACTGGGTCAAGGATATAGAATTCTTTATGATCGATCCCGCTTTGCTTGCGCAATTAATCCCCCTAGAACGAACAAGTCCGGCCTGGGATCTGACCTTTGTCGACAATAGACTCTACCTTACCTGTGATGGCACACAGCTTGAAGCTGATATAGCGGTACTTGATATCTGGGCTAACTATCAAGATTCTCTTGCTACCTAAAGCATCTGAATACCTTTATTACCTTGCTCCGCAAGGAATATCGCCTCCCGCGTGTAGCAGAGGTAATGAATAGAACCTCTGAGACCTCATCAGCTGAATTCTCTGAGTTTGCCCTTACGCATTAACCAGCCATCTGCACCCCGTGTTTTGAGCCAAGAAGCTCAAACAGCACGCCCATCGCAGCATCTACCTCTTCATGCTTGAGCGTTCTATCTGTGCGCTGAAAGGTTACTCGATAGGTAACCCGTCTAAAATCCTCCTCTGCCTTTTTAAAGTCATCAATAATTGATGTACCGATCAGGGACTCTAGTGCCGCTTCCTGAATAAAGCGAACTACACGCCCAGACTGCTCCCTCAGATCTACCTTGAGGGTCATATCACGACATATTGGAGGTAGATCGCTAACCACCGGCGCTGAAACTCCGGTCATAAACTTAACAAGCAACTGCACATCAAGTTCGCAGTAAATAGCCTCATCTTTTAGCTCATATGCCTGGCGAATAGTTGGATGAATAACTCCAAACATGCCGACAACGTTTCGCCCACACTTTACCGAAGCCTGAATGCCTGGATGTAGAAATGGGGAGTCACACTTGCCAACCGTAAAAGCACAACCGAGCGCACTAATTAGACCATTCAGAGCTCCCTTAAAGAGCCTTGCATGCTCTTCAACGCTCTCAGGCTTACGCCATTCACCTTCGAACCAACGGCCCGCGGATGCAAAACACAAAACATCACGCTCGTAGTTATAATCGAACTCATCACGCTGCCGTGGCTCATCCGATGGTAGCTCAATTGGGCGCTGAAAGACCCTGCCTACCTCAAATATCTTAGCGGAGTGCACAGATCTTTTGCGATTAGAAGCTAGCACCTTTGCCATATGCACAACGTTAGTGAACTTCATGTGCGAGTTCTTAGCTTCTAGTGAATTCTGGAGCGCTATGTGTTGCTGGGCGCTCCCTGGTGAGAGCTGTTCGAGTAGAGCCACATCAGCCGCGGAGTAATACCCCTCTGTAATTATCTCCACAAAGCCAGATCCAAGTAACACTGGTCGCAAAACCGCTGAGAGCCGCTCAATTCCATTCCGTTCTGCCGGGCTGTAATCAAGTGCGGGCAGCTCTAGCTTGACCCTATTGAGGCTGACAGAGCGCGCGATATCCTCAATCAGATCGTCTACGTTATACACGTCCCATAAACGCCAAGATGGCGCTGTCAGTAAAAGCTCCCTGTCCTTGCCAAGCGCTTTGGACTCGACACCGTAGCCCAGGTTTTTAAAACGCGTAACAACCTCAAGCTCCTCAAGACGGGCCAGATTAAGGTGCTTGCGTATAAAGCTCAGTAGTATAGTTATCTTGCGCTTCTCTGCTGATCCGGACTCCAAATACGTGACCCCGATTATGTGTGCTGCCTCGGTATCCTTGGCCGTACCGGCGGAGCCCCCTGCAAGATATGCCAGACGCTTAAGAGCGTGCATAATCCCCTCTGAATCACAGCCCCGCTCAAAGGCGTACGATGCATCTGTTGAGAGCCCCATTGCACGCGCAGTCTTTCGAACGCTGATCGGATCAAATACCGCAGCCTCAATAAACACCTTACGTGTTTGGTCCCCCACCATACTATTTGCGCAGCCTATTACGCCGGCAACCGCGAGGATCTTCTTTCTATCTTTAATTAGGATCGAACCCTCTGGAGCTGTGTAGCTCTTGCCATCGAGCGCTTCGATCTGCTCGGGCTTAGTTGAGAGCTCAATTACGATCTCCCCTTCAACCTTCTCGCTGTCGAAGGCGTGCATCGGTTGTCCACACTCAAGTTGAACGTAGTTCAGAAGATCAACGATTGCATGGCGCTTACCCGGCTCCTCTGTAAAACTTGCGACATCGTTACGCAGTAGCATCGGAGTGGGAAGGCTCATCTCAAGAATGGCATAGCGCGAGCACTTATCGGTCACGCGCCTTACCTGCACCGAGGCCTTACGATCACTTAACTGACTAGCGATCGTTGGCATAGTTATCTGCGCCAATGTGCGCGCTGAGATCTCGCGTGCTATCCCCACAACGTGTAAATGATCACCACGATTGGCAAGGGTTTCTAGCGTATAGATTATACCCCGTTCAGGCGTGGCTTCAACTCCCTTAACCTCAAGCCCCAGGTCATCGAGCATCTGCCGCAACTGTGATTGATGTGCGTTCTCTACTGAGCATTCAGGAAGCTCGATTAACTTCTCAAGCATACGAACGTGTAATTTCATATTATCTCCTTGAGCACCCGTAGATCGTTCTCATAGACAGAGCTCATGTGTGGAAAATTATAGAGCTGCCCCGCTAGACGCGAAGTTCCAAGACCAAACGCAAAGCCAGAGACCTTATCAGGATCTAACTTAAACTCGGTCAGAACGTTACGATGAATCATGCCGGCTCCCGCAACTGTTACCCAACCAGCCCAACCGCATACACCGCACCCGGCACTTCGACATACAGAGCAATCGATCTGTGGGCCGATACTTGGCTCCGTATATGGATAAAAACGGGGGGTAAAGCGAACCTTACGGCGCTTACCGTAGAGCTCCTTTAAAATATGCGAGATTAATCCCATCAGATGCGCCGTGGTAAGCCCCGGCTCTATCCAGACTAACTCATACTGATGAAACATGGCTTTATGAGACGCGTCCTCCTTCTCATTGCGGTAAGCACGTCCAAAAGATGCAACCTTAATAGGCAGGCGCCCATTTTCGAATAGAGCTCTGTGTTCTAGAATACGTGCCTGTACCGATGTCGTATGGGTCCGCAGAACATGTCCCGTCTCTGTGTAAAATGTATCCTGCATATCGCGCGCAGGATGATGCTTCGGAACGTTAAGCGAATCAAAGCAATAGTAATCGCTCTCGATCTCGGGGCCCATTATATTTTGAAACCCGAACGGCCGTAAGATCTCGGTAATCCGATCTTCAACTGAAGTGATCGGATGAATAGAACCAAGCCCGGTTGCAGCCTCGGGCAACGATAGGTCGATGTACTCCTGTGCAAGTTGGTTTTTAAGCGCCTCTTGCCGAAAGCTAGCCTCTTTTAACTCCAAGCCCTGCTCTACCCTGCTCCGTAATTCATTGAGTAGCGCAGCAACTGTGGGCTTCTCCTCGGCTGGAAGATCTCGTAAGCCTTTAAAGAGCTCCTTAATAAGCCCATCCTTAGAGGCCCAATCGCGCTTGAGAAGCTCTAGGTCATCCTTGCGGCAGGCCTGTGCTAACTGCTGTTCGAAACGCGCCGTCAGCTCCGCGATACTGTCTGGCGAAAGACCGCTCTGTGAAAGGCTCTGCAGTGAAAGATTCGTACCCATGCTCTTAGTCATCCCTTTTTAATGCTCGCACACAGGCTGCAACGCTCCGTGATAGTTAGAATAATCTAGGCCAAAGTATGGCATGGGTAAAGGCTCCCAATCCTATCTAATCGACCAAAAACATAGCTCCGCCCTCCCTCCTCTTGTTGCACACAGGGGATTAGCACGGTAGAAGCCTTATGCAGGGTATCTATTTATGTATGATCGCTTAAAATCAACGCGCTTTACGGTCTTTCTGATCGTACTTCTAGATATCATGGGGCTTGGGCTTATTATCCCGTCTCAGCCCTTTCTAGCAAAAAGCTTCGGTGCACACCCGGGCACCATTACCCTGCTCGGTACGGTATACTCCCTAATGCAGTTTGGATTGAGTCCGGTCTGGGGCTCCCTTTCGGACCGTTTTGGCAGGCGCCCAATACTACTCTGTACGATCCTACTAACGTTCATTGGGCACTGCGCCTTTGCCCTCTCTAGCACCCTTTTGATGCTCTTTGTGGCGCGTGCCGCGGCTGGCATCGGCGCGGCTAATATCTCAACCGCACAGGCGGTGCTCTCTGATACTCACCCAGCAGCGGAGCGTAGTCGCGCCATGGCCATGATAGGAGCAGCTTTTGGCTTAGGCTTCGTGTTTGGTCCTGCTCTCGGGGGCCTACTTTTTCAGCTAGATCACCGGGCTCCCGCCGGGTTCGCAGCCCTACTCTCGGCGCTCAATATGGTTCTGGTCTACTTCACACTGGCAGAGACCCGCCCTGCCCTGATCGAGCGCAAGAGCGGTCATCTTAGCTTTCTAAAGTTTTTGCAATCAGATGGCAGCCTGCGGCAATTACTGCTAACAACCCTCCTTACTATGACCGCATTTGCCCTGATGGAGCATAGCGTTGGTCTCTTTATTGAGAGCGTCTGGGTACCAGCCAACAATCCTGATTCAATGACAAAGGCGACAACCCTGACCAGTATATTTATGGTCGTTGTAGGTATAAGTGCAGTATTTGTTCAGGGCTTTCTTGTGCGTAGGTGGCTTAAGACAACGAGCGAGACGAAGCTATTTCGCTTTGGATTAATAACTATCGCCTTTGGTCTGATATTGATTCCATCTCTGGGCTGGGTTGGCAGCTACCCCCTCTTTCTTATCTCAGGAGCCTTCCTCGCACTTGGAAGTGGCATGTTCAACCCCTCCATGGCCGGGCTTGTTTCTCTAGCCTGTCCAGCCAATAGGCAGGGTCTAGGTCTAGCCATGAATCAGTCCGCAAGCGCACTTGGACGCATCATCGGACCAACCTTTGCGGGGATACTTTTCTTAAGTGGAGTTCAGATGCCGTTTATAGTGGGAGGATTGCTGACCTGCCTAGCGTTAGGGCTCTCTACTCGCATTAAGGTCAGTCGCTAAGGGCGATACAATAAATACGAAAGAGGATACAAAAAAAGGGATACAAAAAAAGGGATACAAAAAAAGGGATACAAAAAAAGGGAAATAGCTAGGTTGCCCTAGCTACCTCCCCTTTTCGTCAACGGCGCTAAGCTTACTTAGCCCTCGTCTACAGCGAGTAACGTTGGACCATCATGATCATGCGACTCATGTGAGTCGTCTGAGCCACGAGGATCTTGATTATCAGACTCATTTGAGTCGTTATCAGATCCGTGTCCATCATCATGAGCTGCAGAACCTTCATCAGATGGCGCGCCTTCGCGTGGAATCGATAGTGTAACTGCCTTCTTTACGAAGTAGTTCTTGCCGGTTCCCTCTACTTCGCTAGCACCAAGCTTCTCAATAACCTGGTCAGCTATGGCCTCTGGAACATCTACAAACGCATAGCTTCCACGAACGGCAACACGGTGTATCTCAGATGCGTTGATACCACATGTATCAACTACCTTCTGCGTAAGCCCTTCACTCGAAACACCGTGCTTTGAGCCTACCCCTACGTAAAGACGGGCCTCTTTGTCGACCATGACCATTGGGCGTGGCTGACGTGGTTGACGTGGTGGACGGGAATCTCCGTTACGCTCGTAATCACCTCCTCGCTCTCTGCCACGCTCTCCGCGATCGCCGCCGCGATCCCCGCGGTCTCGACCCCTGTCGCCGCCTCTATCGTCAGCACCCCTACGGCTACCACGTTGAGACTCTCCAGCCCGATCTCCGCCCCCTAGGAACTTTGTCTGGCTCTCATCCTCCTCGAATGAATCATCCTGTTGAGGGCGATCATATCCGCTACGATCATCACGATTTCCCCGGTTCTCATTGAAATCGTTGCGAACACCACCACGACCACCGCGATCATCACGAGCGCCGCCGCGACCGCCACGACCGCCGCGATCATCTCGACCGCCGCGATCATCACGACGCTCACGACCACCTTGATCCCGATGTCCGAAATTTCGGCGATCGTTATCGCCATCATTCATATCATCTGAGTCTTCGCCCTCATCGCGGTCCTCGCGCGCAGGCATTATAGCTGCATTAAGGGCTGGTATAACTGTCAGCGTATTATGGAGCAACAATGCAACGATCTCGCGTACGTTAGCATCAGAGGTGATCTTATTAACCAACTCGTTTAGTCCAGCATCGCTAGCGATCTGCGCTTTTTCCATAGCCTGCTCACGCAGCTTCACGAACTTATTAACGAAGATCTTCTCTGGAGTTGGCAACTCCTCTTTGATGAACTCAACCTTCCCAAGCTTATTAAGAAAGTGAAAGTTTGAAAGATCCGCCGCAGCCACAAGACTCAAGACTTTCTTGGTCTTGCAAACCGTTTCAGGTGTAACTTCAGATGCATAACGGTGGAAGTATATCTCCGGATCGGTTGGCACTGAATAATTTAGCACAACATCAAACTCACCGAGGGAAACACCACGAGCTGCTACGTCGGTAAGCACCAGCGCTGTAATCTCTCCCTTCTGAACCTGCTGAATCGCCTTGCTAAGCTTTATCTGCGGTACGTACCCTATCAACTTTACCGAGGCAACTCCGCGCTTCCTAAGGATAACATCCGCAAAATCCGCATCTGAGGGCGAGTTACAAAAAACGAGAACTGAATGCCCCGCTTCTAGCTCAATCAGATCACTTAACGCTTGCGGCTTCGCCAGAAGCGATGTTCCTACTTCAAAATAAATATGTTCCATATTCTGCACCACGACTCCAAGTTATAATCGAACAGATTAGTAGCCCTATTGCTACGGATAATACCGTTACGGGTAAAAACAGCTGCAAAATGAAAGGATCTTCATTAAGCGCCCTACACCAGACGGAATTTATTGACTCCGCTTGAGCGCACTCGCATCGAGATTATTTATAAGGGGACCTTCGCTCCCTATATTGTAATAGGGCTATCGGTCTATCTACCGGCGATTTTCATGAATTATCACAAAAATGTCCAGCGTGACATTTCTCATTTATAGTTGGCTAGTCTATACCATATACAGCGCTGAGCGGAAGTTTGATTGCAACCTTTTTAGAGCTAAGTCACCATAACCATGCCGTTATACGCCAAAATGTTACTACCACTCGTGCTGTTAGCGTTCGCTACAGGGTGCCAAGTATATCAACAAATAAGCCCTGCTGTAGATCAGATAATAGAGCCTAAGCACCTAAAAACAATAGATATTTCAGCCTGGCCGTCTCTTAATTTGGCGTTGTTTCCTAGCGCCAAAGGCCACACAGGGGAGGTTCTAGCTATAGAGCAGATATCGGAATCCCCGCTGCAGCTAGTTTCGGTCGGAAGTGATGGCAGGGTAATCGGCTGGGATCTGAATAGTGGCTCCGGGCACCTTCTAAAAACGCTTGAAGCCCCCCTTCAATTCGCTACTGTTGGAGAGCGCGCACCCCTTATAGCGTACGCTACCAAGGGGCGCCTTGTGGTTACCTGCCTAATAGAGTGCCAGGGAGAGTGGTCGCTGAGCCGCCTTAAGACCCGCCCGGCGAGCTTAGAGTTTCACGACCTGGACAACTCGGTGCTGATAGGTGGTGGTGATGGACGAGTATACCGCTGGAACTACGCCCTGGAAGGATCTGCAACTACGGTGACGGAGCGAGAGAAAATCCTTGAGCGTTACATAGCTCATCAGAGCCCAATCAGCGCGCTGGCCTCTCATTCTGTGGGGCGAGCCTTCTTTTCAGCGGACTGGAGCGGCGCGCTTTACGGCTGGCTGCCCTATACAGCCGACGATCATGGTGGAGAGTACGATAAGAACCTCTTCGGCGGTCGTTTTTACGGCGAGATCGGCACCTTCTTAAAAGCGCCTAGGGGTCAGGATAGAGGCATTACGGCGCTCGGTCTCTCCGCTAATGGTGAGCGACTCGCGCTGGGCTCAGAGGATGGCTACGTTGAGGTCTGGGAGGTGCGCGGCTTTCTGATGGGTGCTCGCCAAGCGGCGCACAACGGTCGAGTTACCTCCGTAGCAATTTCACATGATGGTCAACGGGTCGCCTCACTTGGTCGTGATTCAATGTTGTTCGTGCACGCCGTCGCACCAGATCCGATGCACCGCATAGCTCCAGAGGCTCTACCGTTAACTCTTGAGCCGATACTATCTCAGCCTATGGCCGGTGCGCGTCACCTGCGCTTTATCTCAAACGGTAACATTATCTTTGCAACCGCTGATGGGCGGCTAGGCGAGATCTCTCTGAAAGATCTTACGGATACTACTTCAGCTCTTCGCAAGACTACCCCTACCCCTACCCCTACCCGCGCCCCTACTGCTATAGATTCCGATTACTGAGGAGATATAGCGCTCTGTGAACAATCCAACTCAAAAAAAACGAAAAGTGCTTTGGATATTTGCACGCGCCGTACTCTGCATAGTCCTAATCAATATCTCGCAGCTCTCCGCTTACTGCCGACACGGTGGAACCTCCGTTAGCTCCCTGCAAGATGTGATGGATGAGTCGCTATACCTGAGAAGCGCTATCGACCAGGGCAACTACTTGCCACAGGAGGCGATCTATTTCGAGCATGCCAAGCAGCTCAATCTAGGGGCACTATTGACCCACTGGAGGCCCGATCAAACTTATTCACATTTCATGGTTGGACGCGTTGCAAACCTTTTTGGATTACGACTCTACGAGCTTAATCTAGTCCTAGATCTAGTATGTGGAGTCCTCGGGTATCTGCTGCTCTTTATATTTTTTCGCATACTCCTCGGCTCTAAGCATGCGCGACTCGCTGAGCTCTCTGCATTAATGTTTCTCTGCTTTCCGTGGCTCTCCTCGATAGAGAACTGGGTAACGATGCACACCATATGGCCCTCATACACGGCCATTATGGGTGGTCTCGTAGCACTCTCAGTATTGCCGATTCAGGAGGGGCTAGAGGCGCAGCTCTCGACCCTTTGGTTCGGGATAACGCTTGTCGCCTTTGCGCTCATGCGGCGGCGGTCCTTCCAGCCTGCCTGGCTGACCTTAGCTCTCGGGACGATCGCCGGACTCGGCATATATACCTATGTACTAGAATGGCTAGCCATCTCGGCGCTTCTTCCGCTTCTGATCGCTACGACTCTAGTTCAGAATCGAGAGCAAGAGAGTGTTCGTAGAGGAGTCGGCATTGCCGCTCTCTTTTTTGTGGGGAACCTGCTTGTTGCGCTGCCAGCGATACTTCAGATTATGGCTGTTAGGAGCAGTAAACAGATCTTCATAGATGATGCAGAGCTGTACCGTCAGGCCTTCTACCTGCCAGTTGAATGGCTCTTTCTGCTTGGCCTTGGAGCTCTGCTCCTATATCTCTCTCGAAGCAGACTCACGCCAACACAACACTTTCTTACTGGGGCTATATTAGCTACGATCTTCGCAGAGCTACTGCTCCTTAACATCCAAGCAATCGCTGGTTTTGCAACGGTTGGTATCTTTATTGTCGGCTCGTTTACCAGGCCTCTGCTCTCAGCATTAATCGTTGCGCTCCCCCTCTCATACTTCTCAGATCGGAAATTTTTTCGATGGATCTTCACACCACTCATCTGCTTTTTTATTGTGCTGGCCGGCATTGATAATTATCGCATAGCGCAGCATGAGGCTAATGATAAGGAGGGCCTAACGCCGCTGATCAGCTATCTTCAACAGAACGTCCCGAAAGGTTCGGTTCTCGCTATGCTGACCTATAACGATCCCTTCAAGACGAAAACTCACGAGTGGGACTGGCGCTGGCAGCCGAATGCCGTGGCGGCGCTAACAGAAAACTTCCTGCTCAAGGAGGCCATTGGCCTAGAGTGGGGAGCTCTATCACCACAGGAAACTATCTCGCGGGAACTGGCACTTGGGACAGTTTTTACCGCAAAGCCTACGCTTATTCGCGGATGTAGTGAGACCCTTATAACGGAACCGAAGCGGCTATTCTTTCAGCAGTGGGTAGCCATACAACTTACTAGGCGCTACAACTGCGCGCAGGCCGCTTCAATCATTTTAGAGACGACCCCCTGCGACTCGATAAGAAACTACAAATTAGACTATATTATCTGGGAGAGAGGCTTTAATCTTATTAAGCCAGCCTACCTGGCCCACGCTGGGCGTTCCATGTGGACGAGCCCTGATGGGGCGTTTGAGGTGATTCAGCTCGACCAGCAGCGGGCTATCGCAGCTCTCTGCTCTCCTCAATAAGGCACCACACAGTAATCAATGGCCCTGCTGCACTTCCTAATTAATTCTGCTAAGATCCTGTAACTATATGACTGATAGCCCTGCGCCTCTACCAACACCCCCCACCCACTACAACACCCCACGTTATGGCCTGGTAGCGCTGGTAGCGCTTACCACTGTGCTGCTCGATCAGCTTTCAAAGGGCTGGATCCTCAGCACCTTTACCCCCGGAGATATTAAGCCGGTTATCTCAGGGCTCTTTAACCTGACCCTTACCTTCAATCCAGGTGCTGCCTTTGGGCTATGGACCGGACTATCTGACGGCTGGCGACAGCTCCTTCTTAGCCTTACGGTTCTGATCGCCCTGGCCGTTGTGCTCTTTTTTCTGCGGCAACCGACCCACCGCGGGCGGTTATCACAGATAGCGCTCGCCGCCATCCTGGGTGGCGCAATCGGTAATATAGTAGATCGGCTACGCCTCGGCGCAGTGGTTGATTTTATCGATATCTATCTGGGTAGCTCGCATTGGCCCGCCTTTAATATCGCCGATAGCGCCATATGCGTTGGGGTGGCGATCCTGATACTACTTCCCCAATCTAAAACAACCCCAAAGAACGCTTAGTGCTAATATCTATTTTGGATTGCGGCATGTGGGCTCCTCCCTCTACAATCCAAGGTATATTATTTTCCGCTCCTTGGTTAACAGATACCGGTTTGAATAGCATAACCTGTATAAGGCTTTGAATTAAGCCCCCCATAGAGACACTATTTGCGAGGTACTACGATGTATTCATTTTTAACAACGCTGCGTTGCTTGGTACTACGCCCCGCCTCTTTTGTATCGATTACCATCGTTATCGGGGGCTGTGTTATTGGGAGCTGTGTTATTGGGGGCTGTGGCCCTTCGTACGAACATGCTGCAACCGATGCAGCAATCGGGGGCGCTGTTGGAGCTGGCGCTGGGGCCGCTATCGGCTCAGCTTCCGGAAACATAGCAAATGGCGCCGCAATCGGTGGAGCGGCGGGCGCTATCACTGGTGGCATCATTGGAAACTCACGCGACATAGCCGAAGCCAATACCAAAGAGCAGGATGAGTTTATTATTAGACAACACAAAGCGATGGAGAAGCAGCAAGACGAGCTAGATGATCTGCGCCGGCAAAAGTACCAGGATGAGTACTACCGCGAACGCTACCAGGTTAAAGACAACGGACAGTAGTTTACCTTTGAAATTTACCTTTGATAAATTTACCTTTAAGAGATTGTACCATGACAACGCTTAATTTCATCTCGCGCTCCTCGTTTGCAACACTTGCTCTAACCGCAGTGCTTGTATGCGGCTGCACCAAACCGAAGCAGACCACAGCGATCGGATCGGCGACTGGCGGAGCTATCGGTGCCGGACTTGGCGCTATCGTCGGAAATCAAACTGGAAGTACTGGTACTGGCATGGTGCTCGGTGCCGTTACTGGAGCCGCCGCCGGCTCACTAATCGGGAACGCCTTGCAGGCTCAACAGGAGTCGCTCCGTTCCCAGGACGAGTCAATCGAACGCCAGGAGCGCCTGCTGCGCGCCCAACGTTCCGAGATGGACGAGTTAAGGAACCTAAACTCAGATACTCCCTCTGCCGCGCGAACTAATAGCTCATACCGCAGCTCCTCTATGCGTCCCGCGCTCTCTGCCGAAGCAAGCCGTAAATTAGCAGAGCTTGAAAAACGGGGGCCCAATCCACGTGGAACTAACAACCTCCATGCTTATGTTCCCCCGTCTCGCCCAGCCCCCCTGAGGGTTAATAGCGAGCCACTCGCCAGATTCGACGTGCAGAGCTCTATAACTCCTGCAAGAAAGATCGAGCCGAGTCTTACCGCACCAAAGCGTGTTGAAAAGCCCCTTGCTTCGAGCACAACAGGGGTAAAAAACGGTACTATAGTGGCAGAAACCAGAACCACTGAAACTAGGGTAACAGATTCTACGCTAGAGGAGAGCGATATCCCCGTAGAGCTATCAGCTATCGAAACCGCTCGATTGGCGAACGAACCTGCAACCTCAACGGCGTGTCAGGAAGCTACGGGCGAGCAACAAGCAGCGCAATCTGCTGCTGAGAGCTCTCAGAAGCTCTATCACCTACGCCGAGCGCTACGCCTCTGCCCAAATAATGCTAGCTTTCATAGCGAGATTGGGCAGGTTTACCTCTCAATGGAGCGCTTCTCGGAGGCTTCAGTTGAATTTAAGCAGGCATTAGCTGTAAATCCTAATTTTCAAGCTGCAAAGAATGGCTTGAGGGATATTGAATCTACTAGCTCAGAGAAGTTTTAAATGAAGTTTTAAATGAAGTTTTAGAGCAGGATATTAAGATCATATGAAACGCGTAATTCTCCTATCTTTACTCCTCCTCTCGGCCTGCCAGCAGGGTCAGTTCGGCGCTACCGAGACCGGCGCTCTGGGGGGTGCCGCGGCGGGTGCGGGATTAGGCGCTATTATCGGCAATCAAACCGGCCAGACTGGTGCTGGCATTGCCATCGGCTCGGCTGCCGGCGCTCTCGGAGGCGCATTAATTGGAGGTCAGATCGACCGACAGGACCGCGAGCTCAGTCGGCGCGACAGGCAGATCGAAGAGCAAGATGATGTTATCCGTGAAAACAGGCGGCTACTGGAGGAGCTCAAGGAGCGTGGTATCGACGTGCGAGACTCAGAGCGTGGCATTGTGGTTAATCTGCCCGACGTGCTGTTTGAGTTCGGAAGATCGGCTCTTACATCATCTGCCGTATCGACCATTAGCGAGATAGCTGACGTCGTACAACGTGCCCCAAGTCGCGCTATCTCAATTGAGGGTCATACCGATTCGATCGGCACAATAGAGTACAACTTTCACCTCTCAGATGCGCGCGCACGTCGTGTTGCAGATGAACTTGTGCACGATGGTATCCTACCCCGTCGTATTACGATTAAGGCCCTCGGCGAAACGGATCCGATTGCAACCAATAAGACTGAGCAGGGACGCCGGCAAAATCGTAGAGTTGAGGTTGTGATACTTAATCCGCGGTAAACTAGCGTGCCCAAAAACGTGCGGCACAACTTAGCTAGCGACAGCCTCTTTGTGGTAAACTCGCATCGGTGGTTGCAGGCCATTGACGACATCAGGGGTTATAATAACCTCCTTGATGCTGCTGTTGCTTGGAATATCGTACATAACCTCAAGCATAGTATTCTCAATAATTGAGCGCAGCCCGCGTGCTCCAGTTTTCTTTGCAAGTGCACGTTGTGCGATCGCCTCAAGCGCCTCGCTTGTAAAGGTAAGCTCAACTCCATCCATCGCAAGCAATGTTTGATACTGCTTGATCAACGCATTTTTTGGCTTAGTAAGGATCTCTATCAGAGACTTTTGATCGAGCAGATCAAGGCTTGAAATAACCGGTAAGCGCCCAATAAACTCAGGGATCATGCCGAACTTAAGCAAATCCTCGGTCTCAAGCGCCGCTAGGTGATTATCCTTTTTCTCGCTGATCGTAACGATATTATTTCCAAATCCAAGATTCTTCTTGCCGGTTCGTTGTCCGATAATGCGTTCGATGCCATCGAACGCTCCGCCAACGATAAAGAGGATATTGGAGGTATCAACCTGAATGAAGTCCTGTTGCGGATGTTTACGGCCACCCTTTGGCGGAACATTTGCTTTGGTGCCCTCAATTATCTTAAGTAGCGCCTGCTGCACCCCCTCTCCAGAAACATCGCGCGTAACGGATGGCGTATCGCTCTTACGAGCAATTTTATCGATCTCATCGATATACACGATGCCGCGCTGGGTCTTCTCAATATCGTAATCAGCAGCCTGCAGCAGATTAACGATGATGTTTTCAACATCCTCTCCAACGTACCCTGCCTCAGTCAGGCTGGTCGCATCTGCAATTGTAAACGGCACATCTAGAACACGCGCAAGTGTTTGCGCCAAAAGGGTCTTGCCTGAGCCGGTTGGTCCAATCAGAAGAATATTTGACTTCTGAAGCTCAACTGCGCCCTTGATCGTTTGATTGTTCTGAATACGCTTGTAGTGATTGTGCACCGCAACTGAGAGCACCTTCTTGGCATGGTCCTGCCCGATAATGTAGTCATCAAGGGATGCCTTGATATCTTTGGGCGTTGGAACCGCCTGACGATTCGTCTGGTGGGGTGCCCCATCAAACTCCTCCGTTAGTATATCGTTGCAGAGCTCAACACACTCATCGCAGATATATACTGAGGGCCCAGCTACAAGCTTGCGAACCTCTTCCTGCGTCTTGCCGCAGAACGAACAGATTAAGTTACCACCGCTCTTTCCGTTATCCTTACTCATGGCCTTGTCCCCTAGAAAAACCCTTTGGAAAAACCCTCATTCCTATTCAGATGCTTAAACAGGTGGGGAGGATTGCCCAATCAGGGGAAACCGCATTTGGATCCATCAGATCCTGTATAATTGAGTATCGGTACGGTGTTTAAAAACCTTTAGGGCGAAATCGACCTATTATGGGTCGGCAAGTAAAGTAAATAACTTGACATTTTATGTGCGGGGCGCGTTAAGGGGCTTTTAGCACCATAAACGTATGAGTTAGACTCTTAAGGGTTATGCGCCGTGGTTTGGCCTCTACTTTAATTTAGGGCTTTAGGACCGATCGCAAGATCGAATCCTTTTAACCATCGACAAATTTATAATGGGATGAGTAGTTACCAGTATTTAAGGAATTATTATGGAAAAATTCAAGGTTAACGATCGTGTTCGCCGCTTACCATTTACGATTACCCTTCCTAGAGAGGGCGCTACGAGCGTAAGTGCCCTTGATGATGAGGCTGAGACTACGACCATCTCAATCCGTGGTTGTTTGGGAGTCATCAAGGCGCTATGCCAGGAGACCACCATCACAACTAAGGAGAACAAGGCGCGCGCCATGATGATCCAGGTGCTGTGGGATAACGGAACTCTATCGTATCACGGGCCAGAGGCGATTGAGGTCTCGTAACTATTCACCCCAGTATAAACTTATCGGTAATTAAAAGGATTCGATCTTGCGATCTGTCCTAAAGACCCCCTTTCTTGACGTCCCCTGATCGGGAACGCTTATTTTAGGGTGAATAGTTATTGTTTCCACCCCAGGTTGCTCCGCAAACTAGCCCCTTGATAGGGGCTAACGTATTCACCGAATCAGACCAGTGTGCGTTAGCCCCTAACAAGTGCCTATTTACTCTTGAATTGAAAAGGCTGCTCTGCGCCTTCGATCAGGCGCTGAATGTTCTGCCGATGACGTGCGATAACTAGGACCGAAACGATCACAAATGAGAGGCAGATCGCCTCAGAGAGGTTCATCAGAAAAGCCGCTAGCGGCAGCACTAGCGCAGCCAGCAGTGAGGAGAGCGAGACTATTCGCGATAGCGCGAACGCTACCCCGAATACTGCCAGCGTGATTAGCGCAGAGACCCCACTTAACGCTGCTATCATACCAAGCGCTGTCGCAACACCCTTTCCTCCCCGCAGAAATGGCGGAATAGAGAAGCAGTGACCACAAACAAGAGCCGCGCCCGCCGCTGCAGGGAATGCAACGGAGCTGCTTACAAGGGCTGCTATCATTACGCCGATATACCCCTTAAGAATATCTCCAGCCAGTGTCAGCAGCCCCGCCCGCTTGCCGAGAATACGCGCCACATTAGTAGCGCCCACGTTACCACTCCCCTGCGCTGTAATATCGATCCCGTGCAACTTTGAGATGAGAAGTCCGGTAGGAAACGCCCCTAAGAGATAAAATGGAAGAAGCCCCAGTATAGTTAAGGCCGTGCTCATGCTCGCAACCGTCTAATCGCCTCTGCCTTGTCAGCAGCCCCAAAGATATACGAGCCCGCTACCAAGGCAGAGGCCCCCGCCTTTCTGCACAACGCTCCGGTCTCTGCGGTAATGCCCCCATCGACCTCAATCACTACCCCTGGGTTGTGCGACTGAATTCTCTCGTAAAGTTGTTGGATCTTTGCAATTGAGCCGGGGATAAAAGGCTGCCCACCCCAGCCCGGATTGACCGTCATAACCAACACTAGATCACATACATCAAGCACGTCGTAGATCGATTCGACCGGGGTCCCAGGACTAATCGCTACGCCGTTTTTAAGCCCTAAGGCACGGATCTCCGAGAGCGTGCGGTGCAGATGCGGACAGACCTCCTGGTGCACTATAATGCGGTCGGCTCCAGCCTCCTTAAACGCTTGAAGGTGTTTCTCCGGCTTAACGATCATCAGATGCACATCGAGAAAGAGTGAGCTCTTGGCGCGTAACGATCTGACTACGTTCGCTCCAAATGTAATCGGAGGCACAAAGGAGCCATCCATTACATCTACATGGATCCAGTCAGCACCGGCCTGGGTGAGGCTACGAACCTCTTCGTCGAGGCGGCCGATATCAGCCGCTAGAATAGAGGGCGCTATAATGTTGGGATCTGAACTTTGTTTCATTGGTCCGTTATAAAAGGCCGCTAGCTGGACATTACTTTAGCCTGCTTGTCCTTAAGCAGGCCAGAGCGGAATTCTGCTAAAGGGTGTTTATCGGGTAAATTTGGCTTGGAACGGTTTCTGCTACTACATACCTTTGAAGATCCTCAATGGATGAGGAGCTTGTGGTCTGTTTATAAGGTACCGCAATGGAAGCGATTCGTAGTAGCTCTGCAACTATCTCTAATCAAAGCACAACCTCCCCGACTCAGGGTAGCGCGCCGACAACAGCCTCGGCCGAATTCGACAAGACCCTCAGGTCTCTGCTGGTAGCCAACAAGGAAAATAAGGTCAGTGAGGAGGAGGTTTTTTCCGCTCTTGTTCAGGAGCGGATCAAGCAGGAGCAGGGGGAGGAGGCCCTTGGCAAATTTAAGGAGCTTCTAACAAAGAGTAAAGATGCCCTTCGGAAACCAGATGGGTTTGTGCCGGTTGAAGATGCTACCAAGAACGCCCTCAAAGCCTTTAAGGAGAGCGGCGCGATCTCTGCGGAGCAGGCCGACAAGATCTACTCACAAGCCTTCGCTGCAGCGCAACTAGATGGCAACACCGCCGCACTATTTGACGATCGTGGGGGCCCTGGAGATAGCTCCGTCGCCACCGCCACCCTTGAGCAAGCCCTGCTTGCAAGCCGCACTAAGTTTGAGAATTTTGCTGCCGGTAGCGAGGTAGCGCCAACTCGCAGCATTATGGAAGAGAGTATGGGCAAGATCGGTGCTGGAAGCTCCTCGGAGCTAGCTTCTGCGGGCTTCTTGTTTAAACCGATCTCAGATAGCGATGGTAAACTAGCTATACTACTCCCCCCTAAACTAGCCGGAATGGTCGCCGGAGTGCGTCTAATCGGACCCTCTGGCGAGGTGCTAGAGTCAGGACGATTTAGCGGTAACGGTAACGGCGGTCGTGACCACTATCGATTCTCTAGGCCCGGTGCAAGCTATCCAGATGGCCTGACGGTTGAGCTAACCCTTAAAACTAACGAACTGATCCGGTATGTGATCGATGAGACCTCAGAGCGCAGTGGGGGCGGCTCACCTGATACTAGAAATGGTTCCAATCGGGGCGGTAGAGGCTCAGGGGGGGGTGGCGGATCACAGGAGGATACCTCCCTGTAGGGCTTACCGCGCAGAACAGAACGGCGTTTCCTATAATTGGATTAAGGTACCCAAGATGCTAGCCGACCATTCTACTGGTAGGTAGCAAAGAAAGGATTAGTAATGGGCGTAATCATCGGAACATTAGGGGTGCTATTGAGCGTGCTGATCGGGTTTATGGGACCCGGCGGCCCGGTCGAGGTTCTTTTCCAGCCCTATGAATATCTGGTTATCATGGGTGGTATCGGGTTTACAGCCTTGATCTCCTCACCTGGGTCCATCTTAAAAGCTCTGCCAGGAGCCATGCTCGGCGCTGTTAAGGGTAGTGGTGTAAATGCCGCTGTGTTCAGAGACCTGCTCGGTTTGATGGCCATCATCTTTGACACGATGCGCCGTGAAGGTGTGCTTGGAATCGAGGGTGACATCTCCAATCCGCATCAAAGCGCACGCTTTAATAAGTATCCGAAGGCTTCGCACAACCACCACCTGATGGAGACCTTGACGAGTGCGCTGCGCCTCTATGTGGACGGTGTAGTAAATGCCTTTGATCTAGATAAGCTACTCGACTCCGAGATCGAAACTCACCATGAAGAGGCGCTACTCCTTCCAAGCACCATAAAAGGTCTGGCCGATGCCTTTCCCGCTATGGGAATCGTAGCCGCCGTACTTGGAATTATTATCACCATGCAATTTCTCGATGGTCCTCCTAGCGAGATCGGACACCACGTTGGAGCGGCTCTAGTAGGAACCATGCTCGGGATCTTCCTCTCCTACGGGTTCGTGGGGCCGCTCGGATCTAAGATGGAGCACAACGTACGAGAGAATACGAGCCTGCTAAAATGCGTACGTGCAGGGCTAGTCTCATTTGCTGGAGGAGCTCCGCCGGCTGTAGCCCTTGAATTTGCGCGGAAAACTATCCCAAGTGTATTCCGTCCAACGGCAGAGCAGCTTGAAGAGATCCTTAAAGAAGCTAAGAAGAAGTGAGGTCTGTGACAACAGAGATAAATGGCAAAAGACGACAAGCCGGTCATTATAATCAAGAAGGGGGGGCACGGAGGCCATCACGGCGGCGCCTGGAAGATAGCCTACGCGGACTTCGTAACGGCGATGATGTGTTTCTTTCTCTGTATGTGGTTGATCAATACTGCCTCCATTACAACTCGTCAGGCGATCGCCTCATACTTTAGAAAGCCTGCGGTCTTTACCGAGGGTTCCGGCATGCCGCTACTGCTTGGTGGGCAGGGCATCCTTGATGATGCTTTTACTCCGCCGAGACCAGAGGACAAAAGAAAGCTAAAGAAACCCTCTGACGACCCGTCTCGTAGGCTTTTCGGTGAAACGGATGTAGATCAGGACAAGCACTACGAACGGGATGGCCGCTTACCTCCCAAAAAGAATCGAGGTCCGGACCAGATAACGGGACTTAACTCTGACAAAAAAAATGCAGAAGAGAGTCGTCGTGAGATACGGCTACGCATGATTGCTGAGTCTATCAAGATTGAGCTCAATAAAATAATAAAGTCGAACTCTCAGCTAGCAAATATCTTGGGCAAGATTGAAGCCAGCGTTGAAGCGGACGGACTAAAGATCGAGATCATGGATACAGACAGGTATTCTATGTTTGACAGCGGCAGTGCGCGCATCAAGCGCGATGCGGAAGCTGCCTTCCAGCAGGTCACCGATGTGATTAAAAAATACCCCAACACCGTTGAGATCTTCGGCCATACGGACGCCACACCCTTTCCCTCCCGAGCTGGTGGTTATACCAACTGGGAGCTCTCAGCCGACCGCGCCAACGCTGCACGCCGCTTGATACAGTCACAGGGCCTACCAACACAGCAGATCACAAGCGTTATTGGTAAAGCTTCCAGCGAGCTTAAGGTGCCGGACTCTCCACTAGCACCCGCCAATCGACGTATCACCCTCAAGCTAAAGTTTAATTGGCAGGGAGACATCGAGCCCAATGATGCTCAGACCTCTCCAGAGGGGCTACGTAAATTGTTTGCTCCAGAAGTATCAGAGCAGGAACCTGAGGAGCCAATTGCGGCGGCCAACATAGTTACTCCACCTGCGCTAGAAGTAGAGCCAAGCAAAACTCCAATCCCTATCCCAACAACATCTGATAGTCGTACCGGTAGAATTAAACTGCCAGATGGTCCAATTATCGAGGAGAATCCGGAATATATGCCACAGGATAAGATCTTCGGAAACAATCCGGTGCTTGGGGCTAGGGAGCTTTCTATACACTAGGCGTTCTCCGCCTGACTGTAATCTCTCCTCCTTGCGCTTAACCAACTCCACACTACAATAGCTGCTGACTAGCATATAATGAGGAGGAAGCATGCGAGCTATTCAGATAACAGCAACTCTGTGCATGGCGGCCGGGATCGCGTGCGGGGCCTTTGGCGCACATGCTCTGCGAGATATAGTTCCGCAAAGGGAGCTACTAATATGGGAGAAGGGGGTGTTCTATCAGTTGATACACGCTCTGGCAGCGCTACTGATAACATCGGCAACTGGGCTACAGATCTCTGATAGGGCGCGGCGCGCCATCGGATGGTTATTTTTGGGCTCCCTCGCCATATTTTCAGGCACCCTGTACGCCCTGGTTTTAAGCGGCATGCATTGGCTGGGCGCAATCACCCCAGTCGGTGGTGCTGGATTTATACTTGGCTGGTTGCTACTTGCATATCAGCTAGTTAAGCAGCGTTGCAGTAGCCATTAACTCTATTGAGGTCAATAGTTGCGAATCTACTGCCCGTGCAGCCCCATCCTAAAGATTAATGATCCAAGATCGAATCTACAATATGCTGCGAATCTCTATTCTGGTTGCTACAACCACAGCCTTATCGGTTGCTATCGCATCGTGTGGCGGCGGCGGTGGTGGTGGTAGTGACGATGGTGGCGGAACAGCTAACTACCCTGGTAGCCTCACATTATCTGTAGAGCGGGACAGGATCGACTCTGGAGACATGGACCGCGTGCGGATTGAGATCAACGACCTAAATCCGGATGGCGCAATCCTTAAATTCCACTATCCCAATTCCCTGAGGTATGTAGAAAACAGCGCTATACTCTTTCCAGACAGAGAGGAGCAGTCGGATATCTCTCCGTACGACGAGGTTAGCATCGATGGGGAGCGCTATCTCGTCTTTTTCCTCTACTCCAGCAGCGCTCTGAACGATGCATTTATCTCGCTTGAATTTGATCTGAAGGCCACCAAGAGCAATTCCGAAGCGTATGTAGAGGTAGACCTCGATAACAACGATCTAAATATTCTGGACAGTCTTGAGTTTAAAGCCTCCTCGCCAAGGTTCTCAGCCCTTGAAAGATGGGACATAGCGATTGAGGCTGAATCAACCGATCCGACACCAACCCCAGGGCCTACTAAGACCCCTCGTAAATAGCGCTCGGCCACCCCCCTTTATTATAGACTCCTGTCTCAAAACGGGCCATGCTCCCCTGGTCTTTTGAAAAATACCCTTACTCTGCATGAGCACCAACAACGCTGAAGCCCCTACTATTCCAGCTACTGCGACCGATGCGCCCACGCGTCCGATCTGTCGTCCATTTCTTAAGTGGGCCGGTGGCAAAACTCAACTCCTACCCCACCTTATACACCGCATTCCCAACTCATTTAACCGCTATATAGAACCATTTTTAGGAGGTGGCGCGCTCTATTTTGGGCTGCAGCCTAAGGTTGCGTACCTAGCCGATTGCAACGATGAGTTGATTAACTGCTACCAGATCGTTCGCTCGCAGCTTGAGGAGCTAATAGAGGAGCTCAAGGGCTATCGTTACGATAAAGAGATGTATTACGCAGCCCGCGAATTAGATCGACGCCCAGACTTCGCCTCTCTCTCACGAGTTAAGCGCGCGGCGCGCCTAATCTACCTTAACAAGAGCTGTTTTAATGGACTCTACCGCGTTAATTCTAGGGGCGAGTTTAACGTCCCATTTGGCGCCTATACCAACCCAACTATACTCGATCAGCAGAACCTTAGAGGTTGCCAAGCGTTGCTGCAAAAAGCCGTAATACAAAGCGGAAATTTCGAGCAGGTCTTAGAAGTTGCGGATAAAGGTGATTTCGTATACTTCGATCCCCCTTACGCCCCAACCTCAGAGACCTCAGACTTTACGCACTACTCAAAGGATGGCTTTGATGACGTTGCACAGGAGATGCTGCTGCTTGTCTGCTTACAACTTAACCAACGTGGTGTAAAATGGATGGTCTCCAACTCCAACACTGCGCTGATTCAAGAACTCTACCGAGGATTTAAAATTGAGCCGGTCTGCGCCTTACGCGCGATTAACTCTAAGGCGGAGAAGCGCGGCTCCGTGATAGAGCTAATTATCAGGAACTTTTAGCTGTATTGGTGCTAGTAGAATAGATTAGCAGAATATAATGGTGGGCGCTGCAGGGATCGAACCTACGACTTTCAGCTTGTAAGGCTGACGCTCTACCAACTGAGCTAAGCGCCCTCAGATGGAGGCTAAAGAGTAATGGCAGCAGCCATAAAAGTCAAATAGCCCGTAACCACGCACTGCCACTTGATAGTGGTAAGGTTCACAGCCACTTGATAGTGGCCGTGGGTATGCTCATGTACGCGATCTTTTAAATGGCCGGTCTAGAGACCGGCGCACCCCCTGTGCGCTACTACCTAATGCGCAACTATCGCAGCGACGGGCGCTTTTTCATCGCTCGTAGCATCTTCACCCCGGTCCCCTTTCTTCTTATCATCGGCATAGAGCAGCTCATCTCGCATAGCTTTATGCTGCAACATGCTGGCGAAGTCCTCCGGTTTGCGGCAACGCAGCGCTTCGAAGAGCACCTCATCAACGTGCGACACTGGAACTAATTCAAGCTCGTTACGCACAGTTGTTGGAATCTCCTCGATATCGTTCTCGTTCTCCTTTGGTAGAAGAACTCGGCGAATACCTCCACGATGTGCCGCAAGAGCCTTCTCTTTGAGGCCACCAATCGGCAACACGTTACCGCGCAACGTTATCTCTCCGGTCATCGCAACATTTTTATCTATAGGAATTCCCGTAAGAGCAGAGATCATCGATGTTGCCATAGTGATACCAGCAGATGGACCATCCTTCGGAATACCACCCTCTGGAACGTGCACGTGGATATCTATCTTATCGTAGAAATAGCGCGGTAACCCTAAAATTGCGGCACGCGAGCGTACGTAACTCAGAGCAGCCTTAGCAGACTCCTGCATGACGTCACCGAGCTTCCCGGTAATCTGCAAACGCCCACGCCCAGGCAATATAGTGGTCTCGATAACTAACAGCTCCCCACCCTTCTCAGTCCACGCTAATCCGGTAGCCAGGCCAACCTGATCAAGCTCCTCTGACTTTCCGAATCTAAACTTAGGTTGACCTAGAAACTGAGGCAAATTAGCAGTATCGATAGTTACCAAAGTATCTGGTCCCTTTTCTACCACCTCAATAGCCACCTTACGACAAAGGGTTGCGATACTACGCTCCAAACTTCGGACTCCTGCTTCACGGGTATAGCGATTTATAATCTCCGAATAAACTCCATCACTTATCCTCATGTTTTCAGCAGTCAATCCATTCTCCTGGACCTGCTTTGCAAAGAGGTATTTCTTACATATCGCAACTTTTTCAAGCTCTGTGTATCCAGATAGCCTAATAATCTCCATACGATCCATCAACGGTTGTGGAATAGTATGTAGTGAATTAGCCGTCGTAATAAACATCACCTTCGAAAGATCGTAATCACAATCTAGGTAGTGATCGTTAAACGAATCGTTCTGCTCTGGGTCAAGCACTTCGAGCAACGCCGATGAAGGGTCCCCTCGGAAGTCGGTCGACATTTTATCAACCTCATCAAGCAGGAACACAGGATTGCTGGTACCAGCCTTCTTTAACGACTGAATAACCTTACCAGGCAAGGCGCCTATGTAGGTTCGGCGGTGACCACGGATCTCCGCCTCATCACGCACTCCTCCAAGAGCTACACGCACGAACTTGCGGCCAGTTGATTTAGCTATCGACTTACCGAGCGAAGTTTTTCCTACTCCCGGAGGTCCTACCAAGCACAGGATCGGCCCGCGCATCTTGCCAACAAGCTTCTGTACGGCGAGATACTCAAGGATTCGCTCCTTGACCTTCTCTAATCCGTAGTGGTCCTCATCAAGAACCGCGCGAGCCTGCTCCATATCGATCTCTTCTTTAGAGATCTCGTTCCACGGAAGGGCCAACATCCAATCCACATAGTTACGCACAACTGTGGCCTCCGCCGACATCGGCGACATCATCTTGAGCTTGCGGATCTCCTTCTCTGTCTTCTCTCTAATGTCCGCAGGCATCTCCTTTGATTTGAACTTGTCATCAAGCTCCTGAAGTTCATTTCGGAAATCGTCTTTTTCTCCGAGCTCCTTCTGGATTGCCCGCATTTGCTCGTTCAGATAGTACTCCTTCTGAGTCTTCTCCATCTGCTTCTTGACACGACTACGAATTCTCTTCTCTACCTGCAAGATCTCAATCTCGGACTTCATATGACCGAGGATCTTCTCAAGCCGCTCCTGTGGCGGAATGGTCTCAAGGATCTCCTGCTTGTCTTCGAGCTTAATATTGAGCTGGACTACGATAGCATCAGCAAGGCGCGAAGGATCTTCGATCGCGTTAACCTGCATTATCATCTCAGGATTAACCTTCTTGCCGAGCTTCACATAGTTATCAAAGGTGGTGTTGACCGAGCGCATCAATGCCTTAAGCTCCGTTGAAACCTCCTCATCCCAGACGATCTCCTCAACATCAACCAACATGAACTCATCTTCGCGCACGAACTTCTTAACACGAGCGCGTACCTTGCCCTCTACAAGCACCTTAATCGGGCCATCAGCGAGGCGAATTAACTGAACTACCTCGCCCAAAGTTCCAATAGTGTAGATATCTTTAGGCCCTGGATTGCTTGTGCGGGCGTCTTTCTGCGCGGCGAGAAATATGTATTTTCCTTCGCGCTGCGACTCCTCTATGGCTTTGACGCTCTTTTCCCGTCCTACAAAGAGCGGGACAACCTGCTGGGGGAATACTACGAGTTCTCTTAGTGGCAGAAGTGGGATCGGATTGTTGAGTGATGCTTTCATTGTTCTCTCAGAAGTCAAAACAGCCGTTAGTAACCTATCCTTCCAGTATCGCTGATAACGTACAGCATAGATCAGCAATGCATGAGGAGAGAATAAACCCAACCATCTATTTTTACTATAGCAGATGGTCGCAAGATGGCGGATAGCCGACCACCTCTACCTGTATGATGCTAGTCGAGCATCAGAGAAATCACAATAATATAGCTTTGTAAAAAGATCTGGCACACGAAGAGTCAATCGCTGTTATCAGCAGATACAAATTTGATACAACCAGCCGATCCTGTGCTGCTATTTACGCCTTGTTTACTGTTCTATAGAGCAGCGTTCTGAGCCCTAAGCAGAGCCTGCTAGCTGCCTAAGCAGATTCTGCGTGCTGATATACAACCAGGGGTTTTTCGCCCTTATTAACGGTGTCCTCAGAGACAATGACCTCTTTTATATCAGGCTCGGATGGAACCTCATACATAACATCAAGCATGATTGCCTCGAGAATTGCACGCAACCCACGTGCCCCAGCCTTTCTCTCAACAGCCTGCTTGGCAACCGCGGCAAGTGCGCCCTCAGTAAAACGGAGCTGCACACCCTCCATATCAAACAGCTTCTTGTATTGCTTCGTTAGAGCGTTCTTTGGCTCAACCAGTATCTTAATTAGCGCCCCATCATCGAGATCATCGAGAACGGCGATCATAGGAAGACGCCCAATAAACTCAGGGATCAATCCAAACTTAAGGAGGTCTTCAGGCTGGACTCTGCTAAGCAGCGAGCGTTTCTCCTCTTTCTTGGAGCGCTCCTTGTCTTTAGACCCCTTTTGCTGTGCACCGAAGCCTAGCTTCTTCTCACCAACCCGGCGGCGAATGATGTCCTCTAGTCCTACGAACGCCCCTCCGCAGATGAATAGGATATTACTCGTATCAACCTGCAGGAACTCCTGCTGCGGATGCTTACGCCCACCTTTTGGTGGAACGCTTGCAACGGTACCTTCAAGCATCTTAAGCAACGCTTGTTGCACCCCCTCACCCGAAACATCGCGAGTAATCGAAGGGTTCTCCGCCTTGCGAGAGATCTTGTCTATCTCATCTATATACACTATTCCGCGCTGCGCTTTATCTACGTCATAATCGGCGTTCTGCAGAAGATTTAGGATAATATTCTCAACATCCTCTCCAACATAACCAGCCTCGGTCAGAGTAGTTGCATCGGTAATAGTAAATGGGACCTGCAAGATACGCGCTAACGTTTGTGCAAGCAGGGTCTTTCCGGTGCCGGTTGGTCCGATTAAAAGAATATTGGACTTGGCGATCTCAACCTCTCCGGTGCCGCCCTTAGCTTCGATGCGTTTGTAGTGGTTGTGTACTGCTACAGAGAGCGCCTTCTTTGCGAAGTCCTGCCCTACAACAAACTGATCGAGAAATGACTTGATATCTTTGGGCTTAGGAAGCTTGGACTGCGTAGGAGTGACGCTATCGCCCTCAACCTCCTCTGCAATAATATCGTTACATAGCTCGATGCACTCATCGCAGATGTAGACAGAGGGACCGGCGATAAGTTTCCGCACCTCCTCCTGCGAACGATTGCAGAAGGAACACACCAACGTAGTTCTACCTTTATCACCAGGCTTGCTCACAGAGGCTCCTTAATACCCTATTCCTTTTTCCCATCAACAACTCGTCGCTCGAAAACATCGTCGATTATTCCGTATTCCTTGGCCTGCCCAGCAGTCATAAAGAAATCCCGGTCACTATCCTCTTCAACCTGCTTAAGTGGTTGTCCACTATGGCTGGCAAGAAGCCCTGTCAACTCTTGCTTGATACGGATCATCTCGCGCGCATGGATCTCAACATCGGAGGCCTGTCCACTAAAACCACCCAGCGGTTGATGGATCATAATGCGTGAATGGGGCAAGGCTGCGCGCTTGCCCTTCTTTCCGCCAGCTAGGAGCACCGCTCCCATACTGGCCGCCTGACCGACACACACGGTAGAAACATCCGGTCGGATGTACTGCATGGTATCGTAGATCGCCATACCTGCGGTCACACTACCACCGGGGCTATTGATGTAAAGAAATATGTCCTTCTCTGGATCATCGCTCTCAAGGAAGAGAAACTGCGCTATAATGAGGTTAGCAATCATGTCGTTGACCTCGGTACCGAGGAAGATTATGCGCTCCTTAAGAAGTCGGGAGTATATATCATAGGAACGCTCTCCGCGCCCTGTTTGCTCTATAACGAAAGGAATATAAGCCATGAAGATCCCCCTGAAAAAATGTCGAAAAGGTCGCTGCCGATCGCCCGTTAGCGTACCTGCATGCCCTGTTTATAATAACTAAGAGACCGTACCAAAAACTGATCCATTCAAGCAACTGAAGTATTTAGTGTTGCTCGAAATATTCGCAGTATGGCTAAGCCTTCACTGCTGCATCGGGTTTTGGGGCACCGAGTTCTGGGACACCAGGTTCTGGAGCATCTGTGTATTCAACCGTAGTCTTAGACATTAAGTGCTCAAGTATCTTAGTGCGCCTAACCTCCAGCAAAAAGGACATAATACGCGACTTTTCCAATAGGATCTTGCGCGTTGCCTCGACCGTAGAGCCGTTCTGCTCAGCTGCACGCTGAATCATACGCTCACGGTCAGCCTCATCAACCTTGATATCCTCGGCCGAACCGACGCGATCGATGATAATTGCGCCCCGAATTCTATTTAGCGCGAACTCAGAGAACTGCTCCCGAAATAGGTTTACATCGATAGATTCCGGCTTTGCCTCCCTGCCAGCAAATCCGTAACGCGCTACGATCCCTCGAATTTCATCGTCAACCATCGCAGAAGGGACCTTAAATGGATGCTCCTTTACAAGCATATCCAAGAGAGCGCCCTGGGTCTCGGACTTAACCTCCTCCTCTGCTTGCTTACTAAGCTGCTCACGCACCTTTTCACGCAACGCCGCTACGGTCTCAACCTCAAGGCCGATAGTCTTTACAAAATCATCATCAAGGGTTGGCAGATTCTTGGTAAAGATACCGTGCAACATGCCTCGATAGGTGACCTGCTTGCCCCGCATCCCTGGATTCTGATGATCCTCGGCACCGGTAATAACCACGTCCTTACTGTCGTTAACGCTCAGTCCAACGAACTGCTCCTCAACCTCATGAGAGAGCTTGCCAGAGCCGAGCTGATCAACGAACGGCTCGCCACGAGAGAACTCCCCGTCCCCGATCTGAATAGATATGGAGAGAGCCACCACATCACCCTTTGCAGCCTCCTTGCGATCCTCTATCGGCTTAAGGTCGGCCTTTGATTCGCGCAAACGCTCCATTGATTGATCAACATCAGCGTCCACAACAACTTTCTTCACAACCTGAACGGTTCTATTGAGGTAATTTGAAATGATCGGCTGCGGATATAATTCTACCTTTGCGCTGAATTCGAGCGGCTTTGCTGGTTCAACCTCCTTGAGCTCAACTTCAGGCTGTCCAATAACCTCAAGCTTATGCTCTTCAAAGGCTCCGCGCAGGGCCTCGTTGACGAGACGATTGGTAACGTCGAAGCGGATCCGATCCCCCATCAACTTTTCAATCATGTGGCGTGGAACCTTGCCTGGACGAAAGCCGTTGATCTTTACCGAACGTCCGGCCTGAGTAACCGAGCTCTCGTACTCCTTCGCTACACGCTCCTTAGGAACGGTTACGGAGACCTGCTTTGTAATTTCATCAATATCTAGGACGGAAGTTTGAAAATCCATAATTACTATACCTTAACTACTTTTTACTTACTGAATACCTATTGGCGTGTCGGTGATTATTGCAACCGCCGTCAGGATTATATATGCTTCTGTTCGCTTTATAAAGCGTAGCCATGCAGTAAAACAGCGCTAGTTGATAAACTTAATAGTTACTCTCAACTAGTTGACTTGACAAGACATCTTGTCTTTTTGGACGTTTTAACTATCTGGCTTATAGGCGGGGGTGGTGGAATTGGCAGACACGCCAGACTTAGGATCTGGTGCCGTAAGGTTTGGGGGTTCAAGTCCCCCCTCCCGCATTCCTTTATTTATACAGGGCATAGACGTCGCACTACTTGCGTGCTTATCAACTGCCTGTAGTAGGGGCAGTAGCGATATAAATAGTAATATAGCGCTGATCGAGGCCTTTATACTGATTGAGCTAGAGCATTAATCTAGCGTTGCAAGATAATCATCTAGTCCAGAAACGCCGATATCCAGAAATCTAACGACGCCAGATTTATCTACCACAGCCGCGTAGGGGATGGTTTTGCCACGCAAGCTTAAAAAAACTTCGTCCTGTATATCGTTACCGGAGAAAACGTGTTGCACCACGCTGAGATCTTGCTCAGAGATCCGCCCCAATAGCTCTGCTATATCCTGATTATTATCAACACTAACGGCGTAGAAAGAGATATCACTCCTATTCGCGTACTCGCGCGCAAGCTCTTCAAAATCTTCAATCGCGCCCCTTGAATATGGGCACCATGTCGCCCAGAAAAGTAATACCTTCGTTCTTCCATCCTTTGCACGAATGGCGATATCACCCCCCTCTAACATCATCAGCCTGGCCTCTGGCGCAGGCTGCCCTATAAGCTCCAGAGCATTCGTTGAGACAGATGCACAACCGCTCAGCATGCTTAGTAATAGAACAAATGGAAGAATGCCCCGCATAATCTGCACGATCTGTTTAAATCTCATCCGCCATCCTTAACCGTTAATTTTGAGCAAGGGTGCGCTCGTACTGAGCCCTAACATCTAGATCAAGCTCCTCTTCGTAGTACTGTTTGATGAGCTTTATGGCAATAATATTATTGTTGCCGACTAGGCGTTGTAAGGCATCAATCCGGACCTCCTTGGAGGGATGTCTTAATAGATCAAGAAAAACTCCGCTTTCCAAGCGATCGCCGAGCTGTGTTATAACCTCAAATACTACCCGTGCTGGACCATGTTGAAGTAATACAGTAATCAACCCTTGGTCTAATGGCCCGCTCTTAAGCACCTCTAAGCCCTTCGCAAACTGCTCATCAGATAGGTAATTACTTAGCCCAATAGTAGCTACGAGCTGCCCATATCTCTCGCGCTGCGCCCGGTCTCGAATGGAATCCCTTACCGCACGCAGATAGGGATCGTTTATGGGCTTGGCTATCAGCGCCTCATAGGCACTTCGCTGCACCTCGGTATCCTCTGCTAGTAAAATCGTTGCGAGCAACGCTTTAGGAGCCTCAGCTGTGTAGGACACAGCGAGTGTAGATACGGTAGCACGCGAGATCTTTCCCTGTGCCGCAGAGACTAGCGCCGAACGCTCTCGCTGTGACAATCCTACCCCATTACGCAATACCTCTACAAAAACTACTCGCGAGCCACTTACTGCACCCTTGGCAATAGTGAGCGCCGCAATAGTACGCAGTTCTGGCTCGTGCTGCTGTACGAGCTTGTCAAGCACCCACAATATATCCACCGAACTTATCTGATCTTTTAGCTCGAGAATATCTGCAAGATAAAGTGAACGAACTTGCGGCATAGCGATCAGGATAGCCAACACTCCATGTTGCTCATGATCCATAAATCCCGCCAGCTCTTTTGCCTCCATCATAAATATCTCTCTAAAAGCTTCCGGCTCTGCGAGATCTAGCCCTAATGCAGCCGTCAACTGAACTGTTCCCTGTCGCTCCTCGGCATACGCATTACGCAGAAGCTCGAGCCTAGTTTTGCGTGGGAGAGCTGGGTTTAATAGCTTAATAAACACTAAGTTATCTGCCCGTATGCGAGCTTCTTGAAACCAATTCCGCATAAGGTCCGTAGAGCGCAACAATCCAAGTCGTCTAGAGCGCGACAATATGCCGTCGATAATTGCAGAACGTTGCGAATCATCCTCGGCCTCCTTCAATGCTTTGATCAGGGTCTCATGTGCAAACGGATCGTCAGAGAGAACAGAGGCTCCTATCTTCTCAGTAAATGCCGGCGGAAGATCAGATACAGATTGTATCCCTCGCAGAGAGCCGTTTGATTTATTAAGCTCTGCGTACTCGGAGACCTTTGAGAAGCCCAATCCAAGCAGAGCTACTATACTCACGCAACCTATAGCGAATAGCGCAACACGATCTATAGCTCTACGTGGAGCAGCTCGCGGTGCTCCATCTAAAACCCGCGTTCCTGCGATCTCAAACTGCGCGTTTTTTGTATCTCTGTCAGCCAGTGCTACTTTTTGTGCAGATTTTAAGCTTATCTCCCTGGCGTGACCTATTGCCTTCATCAGCTCAGAGGCATTACCTGGACGACTATCAAGAGAAGAATTAAGAATGCTCGGTATGAGTAGGTTAATCCAAGCCGGCGCTCCTATAATCTGCGCAATCTCTTGCTCATTACCAGGTTGTATACCAAGCCCTGCCTGTACCAGCGGCGCCCCTGAAAAGAGTCTATATCCGAGCGCAGCCAGGGCATATACATCAACTTTAGCGCTTTCCTGCCCGCTTACGCGCTGCTCAGGGGCTTGATATGCGCGCAGCTCAAGTAATTCATCCCCCCCCTGCTTGAGCAGCTCCTCTGAATCCGAAAGAAGCCCAAGCCCCGCTATAAACAACACCTCGCCATTGCGCCCAAGCAGAAATGATTCAAGAGAGATATCACCGCAACACAAGCCCCTGTTGTGCATTACTTCTATCGCCCTGATACACCCCAAATAGCGCCGTTCAAGCTCGCTAGCCTCTGGAGCACCCTCGCTAATATGTCGCCCCGTTGGAAGACTAAAAACTATAAAACCGTGCCGGTTGGTATCAAGTCCATAACTAGCGCTATTAACGCTTGAGACCCTCTCTAAAAACTCTGCGGCATGTGTTACAAAACGGAGCTCCTCCTCGACCGATAAAGGCTCTCTGCTAATCCACAGCCCTACGCTATTGCGCGATTTTTTTTCTACTGCCTTAAATGCCTGCGCGGAAAATGTGGCCGAGATCCTCGATTCACACGAGAGGTATTGATCGAGCGGAGCAGAGAGATCCCTTCTTTTTTCCTTACCTGTCTGCATTACCCATCCTCCAATAATCCTGCAACTCCTACCGATACGCTATATTCCAGATGCCAACCTGCTCAACCGGCACTGCTG
>Ga0209190_1000029_pt1 | contig 99005 bp, 127 predicted proteins | sample M_140205_XF_Meta_FD_187315 | JGI IMG/M metagenome (GOLD analysis project Ga0209190, IMG submission 187315) | Freshwater microbial communities from Lake Montjoie, Canada to study carbon cycling - M_140205_XF_MetaG (SPAdes) (version 2) | ecosystem: Environmental > Aquatic > Freshwater > Lake... | reverse complement strand
GGATCAACTAGAAGAATATACTAAACAGGCTCAACCAAAACCCTTAGATATACATCGTTTAGATGAATATCTTCCAGCATGGGCATATCTTGAAATGACTTCAGGTATGCGTGAAGAAATTGTTTACGTTATTCAGAAACAACTAGGAGTGTTGTAATCATGATGCCAGCAGGAAAATATTATATTGGCGACTTGTGCTATGTAATGGCCGATGATGAATGGCTAGATATTTGCGATATCACCATACAGGGCACGCGAGTCATTGACGGCGAATTCCAATTAAAAGATGGTCGTAGATTTGCAATGTACAGCACAGCATACGGCGATGGTGTATACTATGATGAATATGGACATTCATATAGTGTGGATTCGGGATCAATTGGTTGTATTCTTTTAGACGATATCAAGTATGTTGATAATTTTGATCAATTTTTAGATGTAGGCGCTATTCTTGAATTTGATAAGGATTTTGTGACCTGGGGTGGCCGGGGCGAATCTGATTGGGAAGGAATAATTCAGTTTGGTCATGTAGTAATTGAAACAGCTCTCGTAGAGGAAGAAGAGTAATGTTTAGATCACTATTATGGATTTTTGTTTATCTTGTATGCCTTTGTGCATTCTCAATAGAAGCAGAGTATACAGACGGCACCTTTATCTCCCTACGTGGTTGGTATAAATAACTAGAAAGGTATTTGGCATGAGAATTCATTCTGCAGAAGTTGTCCCCACCATCAATCTTGTAACTGAGCTTAGACGCACAGATGCACATTCTTTACCTGAAAGAGTAGAAGTGCAAAATACGCAATTTGTCGCGACAGTTGCAGACATCATTTATACACAAAGAGCCTTTATACAGGCTATTAGAGTCAAGGGATCCCAGCTAGACGTCACCCTTTAAAGGTAAAACCTTTTTATTACCTTTAGTAACCCTGCTCTGTGCAGGGTTTTTCTTGACTGGTTGACCAAAAGGTGTTATAATAATGACATGAACAGCAAAAAGGAACAGACAATGAAATTGCACATTTGGACACAGGATCAAGAGAACTATGGCGCACATGATTGGGACGGCAAAGGTGAGTGCCCCCAGTATTGGAAGTTCAAAGGTGGTGAAGACTTCTTTGTGCCCAAGTTTAAGGGCGGCGAGCAAGAAGCTACAGAAGCTGTAATGGCTCTTCGTAGTCAGATTGAAGAGAACAGCGAATACTTTCGCCGTGAGGTGATGGGATGGGAATTGGTTGATAACGATTATATGACAGACTTTGAAAAGTCTCAGTTTGAGTATGAAGGTCAGATCAGATTCAAAGCAAAGGAATTAGCATGGTAAATAATTATGGAATGTATTCCCCTGAGGGTGACAGAGCGATTCACGGCATTGTGTTGCGAGCAATACAAAATAATTATACTTGGACACAAACATACGAAGAACTTGTGCAATTGGCAGATATCAACTATGATCTATACGGCGAGGCATTGGATACTGTTGTACGTGAGTATGTGTATGATGCTATCGGTGCAGACAAACGTGGAGAATGTTTTTATGTTTAAGGAGAATAGTATGAAGAGTTTTGATTTTGATATTTTGATAGTCGCAGTTGCATTTGTTATGTTCTTTGCAATGCTGTTAGGTGCTTGTTTATACAGCGACACACTAAAGGCGGAGTGTAGGAAAGCAGCTATTGAGAAAACTATGACTGCGATAGAGATTCAGGCTATCTGTAAATAAGTTAAGGACATATTATGATTTTTCCAGATATAGTATTAGTAGTAGCCATTCTTACACAGGATCCAACAACTCAAAAGGTTGATCTTAGGTATGAACCACTAAAGTATTATAGTAATTGGACAGAATGCTTTAGAGAGGAAAAACGGTTGTCCAAGAAAAACCAGGATAACCGAAAGTCCTATATCTGCGTTGGAGTGGATAGAGATTGAATGCTAGAAAGCGCTTGACATAGAATGCCAAAGGTGTTATAATTAAGATCTAGCAACTCGGAGAATACTATGCAGACACAGCAGCAACACTTTCAGTATATGTTTTCAGCTATCGACAAAGTATATAACAAATACTCTGACGATGCAGATGTGAAGCATTTGTATTATGCATTCAACAAACTTCAGACCAACGTAAACGAGGGCAACATTGTGCATCAAATAACTGACGAAGAATCTGAGAAAATTAACAACACTAAAGTATATACTATAGACTACAGCGATCGTTTCCCTGAGTATTCTGATGAGCTAGAAGTGTTAGCTGAACTGGCTATTTTTAACGAGACACAGTTTTTTGCATCGCGTGATCTAGGTGGCTTAACTGTTTATTATGCTAAGCCAGAAAATAACGAGCCAGCTAAGCTAGTAGCATTCTATGACTATGAACAACAACGCGGAACAGTTTTTGGAGATTGATAATGAAAGTAGTAATTAATAAATGTCATGGTGGCTTTGGTCTCAGTAAAGAAGCTGAGAACAAATACAAAGAACTAGCTGGTATCTCAAATCCAAACTTTTACGACCGTAGCATTGCAAGAGACGATGAGCACTTGATTGCAGTGGTTGAACTATTAGGTTCTGCTGCTGACTCTAGATATTCTGAATTAAAAATTGTGGATATTCCTGAAGATGTTGACTGGTACATCGAGGAATACGATGGCTTGGAATGGGTAGCCGAGAAACATAGAACTTGGGAATAAATTATGAGTCTTGATGTTGATTTGATGGTTACTCAGCCTGTATCCGTTTATGAAGGAAACATTACACATAACTTAGCTGATATGGCAAGCCATGTTGAACTGTCTAACGGACTAACACTATACCAGGTACTGTGGAGACCCGATGAACACGAGCTCAAGTTTGCTCGAGATATTTCTGAACTATTGGACGAAGGTTGGAATATACTGCTAGCTGATCCAGAAAAGTTTAAGAAATACAACCCACCAAATGGTTGGGGTTCTTATGAAGGACTGGAACGGTTTGTCTATAACTATCGCAACGCCTGTCGGGATAACCCAGATGCAGAATTGAGAGTGTCGAGATGAGGAATATGATTGAATGGATACTGACACCATTCTATCTAGTATACCTAATGGCGGGCATTTCATTGATGATGGTAGTAGGATTATTATTAATGCCATATTATATCTTTTTGGAGTTTGATGATGATGAATGAAGAATTAAAAGCACTGGTCTTGCAGGCTGGCGCACCCGTTGAGGTACTGCATCAGAATTGGTTCAACAATTTTTGTATGAAGTTTGCCGATGTGCTGCTTACTCAGGCAGAAGCCGAAATTTTCGACATTAAGACTCGAGTAAAGGAATTGGAAAATGATTGAAATCTTTATACCAGTATTATGGATCTGTATCAATGCTCACTGTGAGTTTATGCAGGCTGATGGCTTTTATTTCACACAAGAAACTAAATGCGCAGAGTCTTTAGAAGTACAGAAACAACGCATGAGAGAGTTAGTTAAGCAAGCAGGACAAGGCACCATTACCGTGTTAGAAGGCACGTGTGCTGATGCTAAAATTAATATTCGTAATGAAAAACAAGTATCAGGAGTTGAACAATGAAAAAGTATTTAGATCCAGATTTTATTATACCATTTCTATTTTTTATAATCGTACAACCACTTATATTCTTTTTTAGTGTGGCTGTTTTTAGCTGGGGCGTATACAATAGTATTTTCGGATAATATGAACGAAAAGATTCGATTACTAGCAGAACAGGCTAGAAAACATAATATGAGCAATGGCTGGGCCTATCAACATCATTATGAACACCAAAAGGATTTTGAGGAAAAGTTTGCTAAAATACTCATATACGAATGCATTAAGATTGCAGTATTTAAAGGTGATGCAACTACGGGTAGACACATTAGAGAACATTTTGAATTAGATTATGAGTAATGAACTAGAGCCAGGATGCTTGGCAATCATCATAGAATCCGCCATGGGTATTAATATAGGTAGAATCGTTACTTGTATTAGAATCAAAGGTAATCACACACTTTATGGACCAGTTTGGATAGTCTATTCAAAAGACCCATTACCCACAGAATACGGAGCAATGGGACATAATGTAGATGTCCCGGCAAAATGGTTAAAAAAGATCAATCCAAACGATGGAATAACAAATAAGAATAAATGGTTGGAGCATGAGCCCAGTTAACAGAATCGTTCCTATAAATCAATCCGTCGTGGACTTCGCTGAAGTATTCAGACCATACAATATCATCAGCTTAGAACAATCGGTTAAGGTACACAATGGTACAGTAAATAACGGCCGTATTTTGGTAAAGTTTGAAATGGCCGGCATGCCCATGGATCATCTACTACCCATACTAGGCACGCTGGATTTTCCAGAAGAATATACGTACTGGCTCTATAATCAATATAACGATAGCGATTATGTTATTATCGGTCTGGACTCAGAACAAATGGTCTACAGATTATATTTCGAAAAGCTAATTAGTAAACGAGCAGAACCCGAGCAACCACATGAATGTATGAACTCTGTGAAGTGGGACAAAAGCCACAAGGGAATATTAAGAACAAAGTATTTTTGGGTACTGACTACAGAATCGAATACTGTATACGACACGGCACGAGCCTGCGGAATACAACAACTTCCAGAGTTTGTCAGCGCTTATATAGAGCGCAATCCAGACTATAGAAACTTCAAATTCGCAAATGATTTAGGCACTGATAGAATGAGCATTTGCATACCCTTCAAGCCCGACAGCATATTCATCAAAGATACAGATTATACTAATATAGATGAATTCAATGGATATCCGATAAAATGGTATCAAGGCGGTATGGATAAGGACAATAACCAATTTTATACATTATACTTCTCTATATACAGAGATATACCCACTCCAAGGAAATAACAATATGGAATACGTTATGTGCATAGTAATAGGCCTTTTTATAGGGTTCGTATTAGGATACGCTATAGGCTTAGCAACAGGGGAACGTATAGAGTTGCCTACAGAGTTGCGCTCAGAGATGGATCGAAAAGTTGCCTCAAGACATGGAATGTAGAGTTAAGTATTATGTTGCTATAATAGTTAAACGCAATATAAGATGCTGCTAGAATCGTGATTTGCATTATCTAGAACTCGCAAGAGCTCGTATAATCGAGCCTATATTAGATGGTATTTATATGGCGTAAAAGTGTGGATACTGTGAAGAATCCCAGAGTTTATTATTAATTTTTTAAATTTAAAATCAAATCCTCATAGCCTGCGACTATTATAGTCTGTGTCTATTGCAGAGCATTTGCCATAGGCGGCTTCTATTATAGACGGAGACTATCAGAATCCAGTCGCCGATAGGTAATAAGAAAGCTTTATAATAAGAAATTATTAATCTAGTTTGGCTGGTTTGCACACTTGCACAGAGACCCTTTACCCTACTCGGCTATAGGGTCTTTGCTTGACGGGCGATCCAAAATGTGCTATAATAGCGGCATGAACAGAAACAAGGAGCAGATATGAGAAACCCATTTTTTATTGTAGCGATCAGGTGTGAGTACACAGGCAACCCCACAGCAGCTACTATGCAAGTCTTCACAGAACGAGAAGATGCATATGAAGCAGTCAGGGCCATGGAGCGCGCAGACCCAGAGCAGGGAGCACAGATATGGGCAGAGCGTCCCGTAGGTGGCTTCTATGCAGTGGCCATGGTCGAGAACGACGCCGTGGTGTATTTCTAATAACCCGTCAGGCAACAGGGTCATTTGAAAAAGATTTGACAAGTTACCCAAACGGCATTATAATTAAGACATGTTACAGCAAAAAGGAAACAAAATGGAAATAGCAGTCAAGTTCAACAGCACCAAGAATCGTTTCGAGGGTTTCGTAGATGGCAAAATGGTATCACGCTCACGACACGAATCTTATGTAAAAGACCAGTTAGCAAAGCTGGGCTTTGTGGTAGGTCAGGTGCAGAACGATGTGACTGAGAAGGCATCAGAATTTGGTATCAACGAGCGCTTTGAATTCGTAGAGCAGATGGTCGGCATGGTCGCTAAAAAGACAATCGCATCAGCAATTATCACAGGCCAAGGTGGTCTGGGTAAGACGCACACGGTGTTGAAAGCTCTTAAGACCAACGGCATGGCAGACACCACAGACCTCACTAAGTTTGAGGTAGGTGCTCGCATTAACACCCCTAAGTCTTATAAGGTGATTAAAGGCTTCTCTACAGCAAAGGGCTTGTATCGTACGCTGTTCGAAGGCAACGGCCAAGTGCTAGTGTTCGATGATTGTGACAGTGTGTTGACAGACCCCGTGGCATTGAATTTGCTTAAAGGTGCTCTTGACTCATACGGTGAGCGTTGGATCAGCTGGAACGCAGATATGAAAGACGAGGATCTGCCCAGGTCATTCAAGTTCACAGGTACAATTATTTTCATCTCGAACAAAGACCTCGAGCGTTTAGACCAAGCAGTTCGTTCGCGAGCAATGTGCGTTGATTTGAGCATGACACAAGGTCAAAAGATCGAGCGCATGGAAGTGCTTGTAGCAGATCCTGAGTTCCTCGAAGAATACAGCAAGGCGTACAAAGCAGATGCAATCAACTTTTTGCGTGAGAACATGAACAGCATCAAGAATTTGAGTTTGCGTACTCTGATAGCAGCGACAAAGATTCGCGCAGAGGGTGGCGAATGGAAGAAATTGGCAAAGTATGTTATTACGCAGGGTGCATAATACCCCAGTACCCGAAAGGGTTATTGTTGACAAGGTCACGAAACGGTGTTATAATCGAGACATAGTAACAAAGGAGAAAGCATGAAAGAACTCAAAGAGTACGTAGATCAAAAGAACAAGTGGAATGCAATGTTCAAGGGCCGTGTTTACGACCTGTCTATTGCGCTGGACCGTCAGCTGATTTCTGATGCGCTCGATGCTGACCTCTCCCCGGAGAACCTCACCTGTGATGGTGAACTCCCCCGTGCACAAGTGATTGCCCGTCACAAGCAACTGACCAAGATTGCGAAGCAATTGCTGGCGCTAGACCCATCCGTCAAGTTCTACGAATACTCATAAGGAGCATATATGAGTCGCTTCACAGACATCCTTCTGGACGTAGAGCCCCTCATGGACCAGGGGTATAACGCATATAGCATAGCAGTTATGCTAAGCATTGATATAGAGTTAGTCGAGCAATGCGTAGCATATATAGACGAACAGCGCTACCATACAGACATGGCAGCAGATCCTTATAAGACTTATAGCATTACAGCATGACGAACTTTCTAATAGGATTTGCACTGGGGTGGGCTGTCTTTACTGACACAGGACGCGAGGCAGCAATGATAGCGTACTATTACGCCACACAGGCCAGCGACCGTATAGCGCACCGTGTAGCCGAAGATCTCCCACCCCCTACGGCGCCCCGCCCCTCAGAGCGATAGCCGTAGGCATCGCATAGGCCCAGCAATCTAGACCCCCCTAATTAGCACACAGAAACCGATTGCATGCTTATATAGCATATAGCGGCCTGCTAATATTAACCTTGGTTTTAAAAATCTCCCTATAAAAAAATTTCCCAGAAAAATTTCTCCAGAAAAAAGTTACTATAATATGACCTTCAATACAAAGGGTGTCTTTACCGAAGAAGAAATACAACGAGCAGAGAAGTGCCTCGGTAATATATTGATTAAAAAGGGTGTCTACACAATGAAAGATCTCAATGATATGATCGAGGATGAGGATATTAAGCTCGACAAACAGGAAACATACATTGTGGCGGGTAACCGTGCAGAATTCGATAACTACGTCCATAAGAAACTCGCGGAAGACGTAGATAACTACGGTAAAGAATACATATACGTAAGAGATCGTTATACACTAATGGGATTATCCAACATAAAAGGATACTACATTGGCACAGCGTTTATGCGTAAAGATATCGATCAAATTAAACAAGCAATAGCGTTTATTAAACAGATAGCTAATTTACCCCATGCTGATAACTAATAAATACTGTATACATTAAGAAAGAGATTATGTTTATACAAGCGAATGAATACAAAAAAATTATACAAAAGATACCCATTTTATGCGTTGATATCATATTGAGATATAAGGATAAAGTATTACTCATTAAAAGAGCAGATGAGCCATGCAAGGGCATTTACTGGCCTATTGGTGGACGTGTCCATAAGGGAGAATCCGTTGATGCCGCAGCTCGCCGAAAGATACTCGAAGAGATTGGAATCAAATATACCGGAGACTTGATACCTATTGGCTTTTATGAGGATAATTATACTGAGTCTGCTTTCGAAGCCCAAACTGAGTATTCCTCGTTTAGTTTGGTGTTTGTCGGGGATCTAAACAACGAACAAATAAAGTCTAAAGTTCGACTGGATAAAACTTCCGAAGACTTTGGATATTTCGATACCTTACCAAAACGATTCGTGGTCAAGAGATTCTCAGACTTTGACGAAGCCTTACAGGATTGGAAGTAAAGGTATATATAATATGTAGCAATCTGGGCCGTTTCGGGCCGGACTAATGTAAAAACTGAAAAAGGGAGATAATATGGGATTATTTTTATTGGGTGTGTTCGTAGGTGGAGTGTTGGTTTGGGGCTATAAGTTTCTAAATACTCCTATGACTTTAAATGAAGCCTTGGTCAAAACAGAACAAGAAATTAAAGAAACTTTGGACGTCAACAAAGACGGCAAGGTAAATACCGAAGATGTGAAGGCAGTTGTCAAGCGTCCTCGTAAAAAAGCGGGCACAACGCCCGAGTAATCCGAAATGTTGATCTGACATAACAATTACACCATTTTATATGATATCAATAATAACAATAAAAGGAGTTAGTTATGGCAGATTGGGATTCTCACGCAGCAGCTGAAGTAAAAAACCCTACACCATTTAATACAAATGCAGTACCACCAAATGGATTCCAATCTGGTAATCCTGAGATGCTCAAAAGCGGCGGTGGGGCATTAAGTCAAGGTGGTGAGTCCACAGTAGCATTAGATAAGGATGCAACTGATTGGATTAATAAGAAAATGCGACCTATGATGGGTTGGATTTATATGTTAACTTGTACATGTGACTTTGTATTGTTTCCGATCTTATGGTCGATGTTACAAGCAATGTCTGCAGGACAAGTTACAAGCCAATGGATGCCATTAACCCTTCAGGGTGCAGGGTTATACCATATTGCAATGGGTGCTGTTCTTGGAATTGCTGCTTATGGCAGAACAAAAGAAAAAGTAGCCGGAGTTGCTTAAAAAAGTGGGCTTCGGCCCACTTATTGCTTGACATCTTCCACAAAAGGTGTTATAATTATTCTATATTAGGAGTTGATATGAGTGATCATAAAGAAATTGACCAAAAATTGCCTAAAAACAGCAAGCCAGCACTAAATTCAAAGCCACTTGTTCATTTACAAGCATTGGCAAAGAATACAAAACCAAAAAACATTCCTCAAGTCAACAAAACTATCATGAAAAAAGTCGGCCGAGGTCGATAATTTTAAATTACATTATTTTAAGGTGAAAATATGAAAAAATTCGAGTCTGCAGATTTGTCTGAAATGACAGATTGGTATAAAACTGCCTCTGTCAAGGAACAAGCACAATTTCGAGAATGGTTAGTGGGTGTTTTGAAGACAAATACCGTGGGCTTGACTTTCAAGAAGAAAGATGATACAATAAGGGAAATGAAATGTACCTTAGCTGAAGAAAAATTGCCTGAAATTGAGAAAAAGACAGAGCGGGTTCGCAAAGAAAACGACAATGTTATTTCAGTATTCGATATTGAAAAGAATGAATGGCGTTCTTGCAGGTATGATTCAATTAAGCAGATCAAATTTACCCTTGGAGAATAAATGGCTACTAAACGTGAGCACGACGCAGGCAAAGTTCTATTATCTGAACCGTTGGTTTCTAAATTAGATCCAACTGCTGAAGATTATGTCATTACATTGATTAGAATCAATAATTGGTATAGTACTGATAAAACTAGAGGCGATGCTCACAAGTATTTTGCGCAATATGTAAAGCACAATATGCCAAGCTCAGTTAAAATATTTACTGAGGTTGACGAAAAAGACGTGCACATGACATATGGCTGGATGGCTCGTATGTTATTGCAAGGTGCCAATATACGCAAAGATCACTTAGACGGATTTAATAAAGAATTGAACCGTTTATTTGAGATTGGCAAGAAACGTCTTGATGCTAAGAAAAATGTCATCACAGTAACAACACCTGTAGCAGTGGTTAAGCGTCCATCTATTCAAGATGCAATTAAAGATAAGGCATCTGAGTATATTGGTGAGCTTGAGGGGTTTGTAGATGAGTTTTGTACTGCGGATAAAGACTTTAATCTATATACCCATTTAAAGGGTAACCAAATCCCTGCCCCATATACTACATTCGTAAAAACTTGGGCAGTAAAGAAATTAGATCAATGGAATGAAGTAGCTGATTCTAAAGACTCGCAAATTGTTGAGGGTTATTCGAATTTTCCTAAACGTAAGATTACTAAGATTGTAAAATTGTTCGAATCTTTCGTTGAGGACTGTGACAAGTATGGGCAGTTCAAGAAAGCCAACCGCAAGGTCAGAGCAACTAGAGAAAAACCTGCAGTTGCACAAATTAAGAGCTTAAAGTATAAACTTAAGGATGATGAATTAGGTTTAACATCTGCAAAGGCATTTGATCTTGTAGGTGCAGAGCAAGTATGGTTATTTAATACGAAAACAAGAAAATTATCGGTATACACATCCGAATCAACAAAAGGTATGACTGTAAAGGGTACGACTTTACAAAATTGGTCTCCAGAAAAATCCAAACAAAAGACTTTGAGAAAACCCGAAGAACAAATTAAAGATTTGCTCGCTTTGGGTAAGGTTAAATTAAGAACTTTCCTAGATAATATTAAATCTAAAGAACAGGCTGTCAATGGTAGGATAAATATAGATACAATCATCCTAAAAATTACGAGGTAACACATGGCAGGTATTAGTTTAAGTTATTGTCAACTTATAAAAATTGTTTTATCGCAAATCGGCGGTAATCCATTAGAACAATTATACACATCAACAATACAGGGTTCTAGACAAGTAGCAGTTGGTCTAGGAATTCCTGGCGGACTTGCAGAAATTAGAGCACTAATAGATAGAGTTACAAATGCTATTAATGAAGCAGGTACAGATGTTACAAATGCACAAAAACTTGTAGAAGCAATACAACAGCAGCTATTTCAAAATCCTATTGCGTTTCCTGCGTATGCAACTAATACGGCAATTACATCAAGGTTAACACCCTTAAATTCTCGTATAGCAGTTATAGATCAATGGACTGCAAATGCAAATGCAGTCCCATCATTCACAGTAAGTTCACCGTATACTTCTGCAACAGAGGAAAGAGCAGCCTTATCATCTCAAGTGAGTACATTATATACTGTTTCCGAAAAATTAGACACCTTTAAAAATTATACTGATAGATTGTCGGGAGTTGCTACCTTATCTGGCGCAGAGGCAGCGGGTGGATGTTCTCTACAAGACTTATTAGGCAATGGATGTACACCTAACAATTCTGTTCCAGACGTGGATTTAAAAGAACTGATAACATCTCTTAAACAGGGAGATCTAATTACTGCAATTGAACAAAAACTTTTAAGTGGTTTAGGTATCAATGAATTGACTACAGCATTAAATGATTTCAATACTGTACTTACTAGATTTAATGCATTATTTAATACTTCTATCAATAAGGCCGCATTGAAGGCAGCAATTGAAGCACAAATTAATCATATAGTTTATAACTTATTATCTGGTTGTTCTGGCGGTGTTTATGAAGATATCATGAAGACAGATGTTGCTGCAGCCATGACTAAATATGTTGCAGCAAAACAAGCACAGATTGATGGTAATGCTATTAGAGATAGTGAAGACGGTACTCTTATAGATAAACCAACTGAGGCAGTAACGGTTGCGTCAACAACAACAGATTCCGCATCAACACAAAATCCTGATGCAGTTGAAGCAGTTACTATTACATATCAAGTAAGAGTAACACGCCCAGGTATGGCAGGTGTTCCGGCGTCACAATTTGTACAAGCAAGAAACGCGTCTGATGCAGCTAGAATAATTGAGCAAGGATTAATAGAGGAAGGGGCAAAGGGAAGTGGTTACAAAATAGAAGTAGAAAATGAAAAAACAGGGACGATATTTACACTACAGGATCGTGGTCCCTTAAACACAGGAAAGCCAAACTTATAATGATAGTAGTTGACTTTAATCAAACAGCCATTTCTAATCTAATGGCTGAGGTGGGTGGTCGTAATGATATTGAAATTCAAGTGCCTCTATTGAGACATATGATCTTAAATTCTATACGAGGATACAAACAAAAATTCGGTAAAGAATTTGGCGAGATAGTTATCGCATGCGATAATCAAAACTATTGGCGCAGAGATTATTTTCCTTATTACAAAGCGGGAAGAAAAAAGGCAAGAGAAGATTCTGGCTTTGATTGGAAAACAATCTTTGAGGCAATTAATCTTATTCGTAGTGAGATTGAAATGTTCTTTCCATATAAGGTTATTAATGTCGCAGGCGCAGAAGCAGATGATATTATTGCTGTACTCGCAGAATGGTCTCAGACTAATGATACCAAGAGTGTTTTATTTGATGAACCTAAGCCGTTTCTAGTATTATCCGGAGATCATGACTTTATTCAATTACAAAAGTATGAGAATGTAAAACAGTTCTCCCCTATACAAAGGAAATATGTTAAACCTGATATTAGTCCTGAGAAATATATTTTTGAACATATCATTAAAGGTGACAAGGGGGATGGTATTCCAAATGTGCTATCAGCAGACGATAGTATTGTGAATGGTGTACGACAAAAACCAATACGTCAGGAAAAATTAGATCTTTGGTACAAAGATTTTGATGCCATGCCCCAAGATGCGGAATTTAAGAAAAATTACGAACGCAATAAAAAATTAGTTAGTTTTAGTTGCATCCCCGACAATATTAAAAATTCTATCATAAATAGGTATGAGGATACCCCATCAAAAGATAAAAGCAAGTTACTAGATTTTTTTGTTGAACACAAAATGAAAAATATGTTAGAAGTTATAGAGGAATTTTAAATGAAAACTACAATACCACAAATCTTTGAAGACGTTGAAAACGCTAGCAGCAAAGATTCTAAAATTAAAGTGTTACGAGCCTATGATCATCCAATCTTAAAGGGCATGCTGCAGATTAATTTTGATCCAAATGTAAAATTAGATTTGCCCGAAGGGGAACCTCCTTTCAAAAAGGATACTACTATCCCAGTAGGTTATTCTGAAACTAATCTATACGCAGAATTTAGACGTATGTATGTTTGGCTTGATCCGAATATTAATCTTACTAGACATAAAAAAGAACAACTGTTTATTCAGATGTTAGAAGGTATACATTGGTCTGAAGCAGAGGCATTGTGTCTAGCAAAGGACAAAAAGCTACAAACCAAATATAAATCTTTAAAAGAAGATATTGTTCGAGAAGCATTTCCGAATCTATTACCAGAAAAGCAAAAAGTAGAGGCAAAAGTAGAGGCGGCAACAAAAGCAAAAAAAGTAAAATCTTTGAGCGTATCCTGACCTGGTTCAAAGATAAACCAGTAGAAGAAGAAAAAGAAAAATGGTCAGATCAAGGAACCCCACTACCCGAACCTTTGTATGATTCGAGATATCGAGTAGAATATAAATACAGAGCATTTGACAAGCACTGAAAAAGGTGTTATAATATATTATGTTAATGGAGTTCATATGACAATGCATATTGTGGGTCCTTGGCTTTCCACTTCGGGTAAGAAAAAGGGCAAAGTTAAATTTCGTAATGCGGATGAGGCTCGTAAGGCAAGAGAGTTAGATGCAGCTTGGAAACAACTGCTTAAAAATCAAGGCATCGAGCAAGAAGAAAAATCTCGCAAAAGAGCAATGGCAGCGGAACCGTTGTCTTATAAATTATCTGCGCCTGCAGGTAGACAATCAACTAAGCACATCCCCAGTTTAAATACGGGCGACGGTATTGCTGCCAAAAAACAAATTCCACAATATACAGGAACAAAAATGCTTGGCATTGGAACAATGCACAAGTCCAATGCCGTGCCCATCTTTAGTGATGATGAGGCAAAATCTATTTCAAGTATGAGACGCTAATGTCTAAAATTGTTTTAATCACTGGCGGATTTGATCCCCTACATTCTGGGCATATTGCTTATTTTAAAGCTGCAAAAACTTTAGGTGACATATTAATTGTTGGATTAAATTCTGACGATTGGCTTGTTCGTAAAAAAGGTGCAGCCTTTATGCCATGGAACGAAAGACTTTGTGTTATTAATAATTTATCAATGGTCGACGAAGTTTTTACCTTTGATGACGACGACGGATCGGCAAAACATTTTATTCAACAGGCAAGAGCACATTATCCCGATGCCGAACTTATATTTGCCAACGGCGGCGACAGGACTAAAGATAATATTCCAGAAATGGATGTTGTAGATTGTAATTTATCATTCGCATTTGGTGTTGGTGGCGAAAATAAAATGAATTCCAGTTCGTGGATTCTTCAAGAGTGGAAGGCTCCTAAAACAGAAAGACCATGGGGCTACTATAGGGTTTTACACGAACAGGGTAAAGAAGTCAAGGTAAAAGAATTAACAGTAGAACCAGGAAAATGCTTGAGTATGCAAAGGCATCAAGATCGAGCAGAACATTGGTTTGTATCTGAAGGAACAGCCACAGTCTATACTATAGATGTAGGTACCGATGTTGACCTTTTGGGAGTTTATCAAAAATTTGATAGTCTTCATATTAGTAAAACAAAATGGCATCAGCTTTGTAATGAAACTGATAAGCCATTAAAAATTGTAGAAATACAATATGGTGATAATTGTGTCGAAGAAGATATAGAAAGGAAACCTTTATTATGACAATACCATCAAGCCCAGTAGATCGTAAAGCTATCTTAGACTGCATGAAAGAAATTAGTGCATCTATGACTCGCACCGAAGGCGAGCGAGAGTTTATGCGTGAAGCTATTAAAGAAATTTGTGATAAGTATCAACTTTCCAAAAAGACATTTCGTCGAATGGCAAAAGTATATCACAAGCAGAACTTTAGTTTAGAACTAGAAGAGCACGAGGAGTTTGAGACTATGTATCAAACAATTACAACATCAACAACTATGAGTAAAGATCATGCCTAAATTTACACTTATTTGCGATCACGGTAATGAAAAAACAACCGTAGAATTTGAAAAAGACTATTTGCCCGAGGTTCTCGAAAACCTTGAGATGTTTCTTCGAGGGGCGGGATATCATTTTGATGGTACTTTAGATTTTGTTGATGATGAATATGTAAATCAAGAAGTTCCTGCGAAAGGACTTTATTTTCATGTATAATCAATATATTCTCGAAGCCAAATATCTGGATGCCATTAAACGAGTTAAACGTAAACTCATTGTCGGGGTATATGCTAATTTAGATAAGGTAGAGGAAGCTAAAAAGAATTTACTTGCAGAAGAAACTAAATATTCTTTGCGATTTTCAATAACCCCGCATTTTAATCCGTTTCTTGAAAATGTTGCTTGACTTCTTTCCTAAAAGATGTTATAATAAGACATTAAGGAGCAGAAATGAGCGCAATTTATACCGTTATTGAACAATTAGCATCAGACAATTCTCGTCTTGCTAAGGAAGCTATTCTAAAGAAGAATGCTACCAATGAATTATTAAAGCGAGTGTTTAAATTAGCTTTGAATCCATTTGTTCAATTTTATATCAGAAAAATCCCAAGTTATGATACTGCTAAAGATGTTAATCATAAGTCCTTACAAGAAGCACTAGATAATCTTAGTGTTTTGTCTGATAGGGTTATGACAGGTCACGCAGCAATTAATCACTTACAATTTATTTTAGGATCGCTGAGTAAAGAAGATGCAAAAATCATTGAGCGTATTATTGCAAAAGACATGCGTTGCGGAGTCTCCGAAGCAACCATTAATAAAATTTGGCCAGGAACTATCCCGTCATACCCAGTTATGTTGGCTTCTGGATACGACCAAAAACTCGTCGACAAAATTAAATTCCCCGCATATGTCCAACTTAAACTCGACGGAATGCGATTCAACGCAATCGTCAGGGGCGAAGTAGTAGAATATAGATCTCGCAACGGCAAAGAATTAACTATTCCTAATAAAGTATTTGATATACCATTTATTACCATGGCAAAATTCTATGGTGAAGATATGGTCTTTGATGGTGAATTGCTAGTTGTAGGCGTAACGGGTGACCCTGTCAATAGACAAACAGGTAATGGCATTTTATCCAAATCGATCAAAGGTACAATGAGTGAGGAAGAAGCAACCAATGTAAGAGCTACTCTGTGGGATGCTATTACATTTGAAAAGTTCTCACAAGGTATCGATAAAGAAGTTTATAGTGCAAGGATGGACAAGCTAAGTAAGGCTATGTCATACATGAGAGGGCAAAAAGGACAGATAGGTCACTATATTGAATTTGTATGGAATAAACAGGTAAACGATATTGCTACTGCTCAGAAAATATTTGAAAAGTTTTTATCCGAGGGTCAAGAAGGCACAATTTTAAAATCCAAAGATGGTATTTGGGAAGACAAGCGTTCTAAGACTCAGATCAAGTTTAAGGGCGAGCTTGAATGCGAATTAAAAGTTGTAGATTGGGAAGAAGGCACGGGTAAGAATGTAGGCCGCTTAGGAGCATTGGTTTGCGAATCAAGTGACGGCGTAATACGAGTAAATGTTGGATCTGGGTATTCTGATGAACAACGAGATGAATATACCAAAAAAGTTATTGGTAAAATTATAACTGTTAAGTATAATGCTCGTATTAAGGATAGATCAGGGGTCGAGAGTTTATTCCTTCCCGTATTTATAGAATTACGTGAAGATAAAGATAAAGCAGAATCTAGTAAATCTATCAAATAATTATAAATAAACGGGAATGAGGTTAATCATATGCCCGCAAAAATTTACAAGTTTCCTGAGAGACGAACATATTATCGAGGTTACAAAATTCCTCTTTATACAGAGGAGCAGATATTTTTGACAATCATATCTTTAAATATCTTTGGTAATCTTACAGAAAAGGTAACTGAAAAAACCTTAGAAGATTACGAACCTTTAACAGTTATAAAAGCGCTAGTCGAAGCAAAATCGTCTGGCGTTTTTTCTATTAAAACTAAAAATACTATACAAGAAATATTGAAATCTATAGAAACACTATGAACATATTTTATTTACATAATGACCCAGTAGAATGCGCAAAACAACATAACGATAAGCATGTTGTTAAAATGATTCTTGAATATGCGCAACTACTTTCTACCGCACACAGAGTTCTTGATGGATACGAGGTTACAGAACTAACAGCAGCTGGCAGAAAAATTCGTAGGTGGAAATTAGAATCTGATTTGGATTCTAAACTATATAAATCCACTCATGCCAATCATCCCTCTGCTATATGGGTAAGACAATCAACCGAGAATTATATTTGGCTATCTAATATGCTGGTTACATTGTGTGAAGAATACACTTATCGTTATGGTAAAACTCACAAAGTGGAACGTGATGGCCTTTGCTATGTCCTTCTAAAAAACATTCCCAAGAATATTGGCAAACAAGGCTGGTCTGAACCTACTCCTGCCATGCCCACTCAATTTATTGTGTCATCTTCAATAAGTTCTTACAAAAACTACTATATAGGCGCTAAACAGCATCTAGCAAATTGGAAAAAACGGGAAGTACCTATTTGGTATTACTAGCATCAGGTTATAATATATAATGTATCAGGAGTTAATTAATGCCATTTTATGATTTCAAATGTTCTAACTGCGATGAAATATTTTCAGTTATGTGTTCTATCTCTAAACGAGAATCGCAAGAGTGTCCTTCTTGCAAATCCCCCAAATACGAATCCCATCATACTGCTATGCCTGCGTTTGGCGACCCTGTTCGTCTTGGCATCAGAACTGTGGATGATGGGTTTCGAGAGGTGTTGTCTAGGGTTGGGTCTAACAACGGACGTCAGGCTGACCTTAAAAACAAATTGAGCAGAAGCTAATATATGATAAGTTATCTTTCTTTAACTCGGGAGGTCAATACATAACGTTGCCTCCTTACTTACTATTCTAAGAGGACAATTCATGGCAAAAACAAGAACAAGTGTTCAACCGCAATCTAGTCAAACCCCTCAGTTAACATTAGCCAATAATAAACTGAAACTGTGTCTAGATGACATGAAAAAAATTAAGCCATTAACAGATAATCAGAAAGGATTCTTTGATTCATACGATAAAGCAAAAGTTATGTTATTACATGGTGTTGCTGGAACAGGCAAAACTTACATAGCATTATATCACGCATTAGAGGAAGTATTAAACAAACAGAATCAGTATCAACGAGTAGTAATAGTTAGGTCAGCAGTACCTAGCAGAGATATAGGACATTTACCTGGAGATGAGAAAGAAAAGACAGAAGTATATACCGAGCCATATGTGGAAATTTGCAAGGATCTATTTGATAGAACAGATGCATTTCAAAGATTGGGAGAACAAAAAGCAGTTCAATTTATGATTACATCTTTTGTCAGGGGAATAACTTTAAGCAATTCTATAATTTTAGTTGACGAATGCCAAAACATGACCGATATGGAATTAAATTCCATAATGACTCGAGTCGGCGTTAGATCCAAAATTATATTTTGCGGTGATTTTAGACAAACAGATCTATATAAGAAAAGCGATATGTCGGGACTAAAAAAATTCATGGCCATTGCCGATATGATGCCAAGTTTTAAAACATTCGAATTTGGAGTTGAAGATATAGTTAGATCTGCTATAGTAAAGGAATATATATTAGCGAGGCTAAAATACGAAACCCAGTATGAACTGGTATAATAACTATAAGGAGAAATTATGAGCTTTGAATTCGATTTCACAGAAGAAAAATTAAAGAAGTGTTTATCAAGAAACAAAAATCCGCGCGATCTATTTGAATCTTTAGAAAAGGTATTACCTAAATATGAGATTACCACTGTAGAAAGAGTTGCTGCATTTTTAGCACAATGTGGGCATGAGTCTTTGGACTTTACTGTCCTTCAAGAAAATTTAAATTATGGTGCAAAGGGGTTGTTAGGGCTATTTAAAAAGTATTTCCCGAATGAAGCTTTGGCAAAACAGTATGAACGTAAGCCTGAAAAAATTGCAAATAAAATTTATGCGAATCGTATGGGGAATGGCCCCGAGGAGTCTGGCGATGGCTGGGCACACCGTGGCCGCGGGGCCATTCAACTTACAGGTAAACTAAACTATCAGGCATTTGCTAATTCGATAGGATTAACCCTAGAAGATGCCATTACCTATTGTGCAACAATGGATGGTGCCATAGAATCTGCTTGTTGGTTTTGGCAAAAGAACAAACTTAATGCTATTGCCGATAAAAAGGATGTTCTCGCAATGACAAAAAAGATAAATGGTGGTACAATAGGACTTGAAGATCGTAAAAAACATTACGAGCATAATTTGAAAGTTTTAGCTTAAGGAAAATATAATTATGAATATGGCTTTAGATGTACAAGTATTTCAAACAGCATGTGATCAAACACCTAGTGAGGAAAATGCTACCTTATATCACAAACTTATAAATGAAGAGTTTAATGAGTTTTTAGAAGCATATCAAAATAAAGATGAGGTCGAACAGCTTGATGCTTGTATGGATCTAATCTGGGTTACGCTAGGTTATTGTCATATGAAAGGATATGATGTACGAGGTGCATGGAATGAAGTTACAACATCTAATCTTTGGAAGATTGATGCGAAGACAGGTAAGGTTATTCGACGTGAGGATGGTAAAATTTTAAAACCAGAAGGTTGGACGCCCCCGGACTTAACTAAATTTATTTAATGTTTAATCATATAGAATGTGAGCTACCAAAGCTCAACCGTGTTACAAATGAAGACGGTACTAGGGTATATCAAACACCAACAGGTAACAAATATCCATCAGTTACTACTGTTACCGGATTGCTTAAAAAACAATCTATTATAGCATGGCGAAAGCGAGTAGGTGAAGAAGAAGCGAACAGAATTTCGAGTACTGCTGCAAGACGTGGTACTCGAATTCATTCTTTAGCTGAAAAATATCTATTGAACGAAACTGTGAATCCAGATATGTTTGATATAGAGATGTGGAATAAGTTTAAACCTATACTACATAATATAAACAACATATATGCGTTAGAACAATCGTTATTTTCTGATCATTTAGAAGTTGCTGGTACAGTAGACTGTATCGCAGAATATAATGGTAAAATGTCCGTTATAGACTTTAAAACATCTAAAAGGATTAAAGAAAAGGATAATATTCACGACTATTTTATGCAATGTTCCGCATATGCTGTTGCTTTTGAAGAAATGACAAAGATCCCTGTACCTCAAATAGTAATTTTAATTGCGGTGGATGAGGAAGACCCATTAATCTTTGTGGAAAAACGTAATACATGGATAAATGGTTTTAGGGATTTAAGATTAGAATATAAGCGTATAAAATTAATTTAGACATGGTTTGAACAACTATTGTCTTGATTTTTGTTAGTAGTTCATATATAATAAGGAGTAGATTATGGCAGCAGGTAGAAATACAAAAGGTCACGTTATTAGTAAGCGCACCTGCCAAGGTGGTAGCAAACCTAAAACAAGTGCTATGAATAAAACCAGACGTACTAGTTTTAAAAAGTATAGAGGTCAAGGTAAGTGAGTTTTTATGTTTGAAAATTGGCATTGGGTTTATATGTGGGGCATCTTAGTTGTAGTCAACTATATGTTCTGGATAGCAAAAAGTCTTTTTTACAATGTAAAAGAGTAAGTTATTGCTGTATGAAGCAAAGAGAAATATGTTCTGGACGCGGGTTCGACTCCCGCCAGGTCCACCAGAAAGAATTTTTCATCCTGTATAGAGACAGACAAGTGCTATAGACTATACTAAAGAGTTCTTTCTAATGGGCCTGACATTGGTTTCGACAGGGCAAATAGTAACAGCGTGGACAGCACGGTAGGCGATGACCGTTAATCAAGCAAAAAACGTAAACGCAAACGACGAACAGTTCGCATTAGCAGCCTAAACACTGCTTAGGGTTTCGGTAGGTTTCCTCGTAACAGAATAACCTATCATTAATTTAAAGGTAACTTATGCAAAGAACCTATAAAACAATATTCATAAGTGATGTTCATTTAGGTACTCGAGATTGTCAAGCTGATAAGTTAAATAATTTTTTAAAACATAACACCTGCGAGACTTTATATCTTGTAGGGGATATTATTGATGCATGGAAAATACAACAGAATAAGTGGCGGTGGAAACAATCTCATACTAATGTCGTAAGAAGAATTCTTGGACATGCAAAACGTGGCACAAGAGTAATTTATGTTGCAGGTAATCACGATGAATTTTTAAGACCAATGATACCCTATGAGTTTTCCTTTGGTCTAATTGAAATTAAAAATCAAGCAGAACATATAGGTGTAGATGGTAAGCGTTACTTAATAACACATGGTGATTTGTTTGATGGTATTACTAGACTAGCCCCATGGATAGCATTCTTAGGAGATAAAGCATATGACATTGTTCTTAGCCTCAACAGTAAATTTAATTGGATTCGTCGTCGCATGGGTTTTGGGTACTTTAGCCTTAGCAAGTTTCTTAAGCACAAGGTCAAAAAAGCAGTAGATTTTGTGTTTCAATTTGAGAATAACCTGGCAGGATATTGTAAAAAGCGGGGCTATGATGGGGTTATATGTGGGCATATACATCATGCTGAGATTAAAGAGATTGATGGAATCATATATATGAACGACGGAGACTGGGTTGAATCTTGTACTGCTCTTGTTGAACATTATAATGGACGATGGGAAATTGTAACCTGGACTAAGGAGAACGATAATGAAAGTTCAAAAGATATTAAAGAAGATGTATCAAGCGTGTATCAATCATGATAAAGTTAAAGAAAAGAAATTGTGGTTAAAAGCACTGCGAAAGTCTATAAATCATAAACACACGTATGCAATTAAGTGATAAAATTACAATCGTAGTACCTTGCAAGAATGAGGAAAATTATATATGTAATCTTTTGACTCATCTTCGCTACCAAATGATAGGTAGTACAAGAATTATTATTGCAGATTGTTCTACAGACAGTACTCGAGATGTTATTGAAGCAAACAAGGGTAGATTGAATATTGAAATTATCGACGGCGGCCCTGTTAGCTTTGCTAAGAACCGAGGTGCTGAATTGGTTACTACACCTTATATCCTATTCATTGATGCGGATGTTCGTTTCTTTAATGTTAATACTATTCGTGATGCAGTAGCTGAATTAGAATCTAACAAGCTTGATTTAGTCGGATTGTATGTAAAATGCTACGATGATGATATAAGAGCACAGCTCGGGTTTATGTTGTTTAATGCTGTGAATAATATTATGAAATATAAAGTACCTTTTGCTATTGGAGCATTTATGCTAACACGAAAAGAACAGTTTGACAAATTGGGTGGGTTTCCTGAGAAGTTTGGTACAAGTGAAGATTTCTTTCTTTCTAAAAAGTATGACGTTAAAAAATTTAAACTGGTAAAACATTATTTTGGGCAGGACAATAGAAGATTTCAACAGATGGGATACTTTGGTATGGCATGGTATCTTATTAAAAACTTTTGGTATCGTAATAACGAAAATTATTGGAAAAATTTAGATTACTCCAAATATTGGGGTGCTAAATAGCAGTATAATCTCTGCTTAGGGTTTCGGTAGGTTTCCTCATAATAGATAACCTACCATTCAAAAACAAAAAGGAGTTTATTTTGAAAAAAATTATTAAGTTAGTAGCAGTATCATTTTTATTTAGTGCAGGTGCCGCATTGGCTCAAGGTTATGCATCATTAGAATACTCTGATGAAAATAATCGCTTAACTGGTGCAGAAAATATCAAACAAGGTCTAGTTATTGGTAACAAAACTGGCGGTGTTGATTACAGCATCAAAATGGAAAATAGCCAAACAGAAATTGGCAGTGGATCCATTACACAGGCACTCGAAGTTCGTGCAAGAAAAAGTCTTGGTGCATTATATGTTGGTGCTCGTTTAGGTGAAAGAATCACAAGTTCAACACACTTCAGCTACTATGCAATTGATTCTGGTGTTAAGTTTCCACTCGTAGCTGGTTTTACGGCCGATGTTGGTGCTCGCTATCGTAATGCATTTGAAGCTGACAAATTGTATGAAACTGTACGCGGCCATGTTGCAGTGGGTTATGCACTTACCAAACAAGACGCAGTTGCAGTTCGTTGGAGCCGTTCATTCGGTGACGAAGAAAAAGACGCAGTACGTCTACAGTATACACGCAGCTTCTGATTTTAGGAAAATTATATGAGTGAAAAAATTAAAGGTACTCGCACAGAGGAAAACTTGAAGGCTGCATTCTCAGGGGAATCGCAGGCTAATCGTAGATACTTATATTTTGCAAACATGGCAGATGTAGCAGGTGATAATGATATTGCTGCCTTGTTTCGTAGTACTGCTGAAGGTGAGACTGGTCACGCCCATGGTCACATGGAATATTTGATCGAGGGTGGTGCAGGTGATCCAGGTACAGGTATGAGTGCTAAAACTACTACTGAAGCTTTGGAATCAGCTATTCACGGCGAAACACATGAATACACTGACATGTATCCGGGTATGGCTAAGACTGCCCGTGACGAAGGGTTTGAAGAAGTAGCAGATTGGTTTGAAACATTAGCAAAAGCTGAACGTAGCCATGCTAATCGTTTTACCAAGGCATTAGCTGCGCATAAAGAAACACAGTAACAAGTAGTTTCTAATATAATACAGGTTTGTTAGCTTATCCTTAAAAGCTAACACAAATTTTTTAGGATAATGATATGACTACAACTACATTAGATGAACCAACGTTTGCGACAGATTTATATGAGATTGTACGGGGAGTACTTCCTCTAGAACAACTAGACCATATGGATTTAGAGTTTGAGTTGCTAAGAAAATTACAATACATGGCAAACGGACAAAGTGAAGATAATAAATTTGCATTTAATGATGAGCAGATATCTAATAGTTTCGCATATTATTCTGCACTCCCGTTCGAAGCATTATCCTTACAACTTCAACCTCTTATAGAAGAAATAACAGGTAAAAATTTATATCCTACGTACACTTATGCTAGGATATATTATAATGGGGCAACAATGGCTATACACAAAGATAGACCAAGTTGTGAGTATTCGGCAACCATTAATATTTCCATTGATGAAGAGCCATGGGAAATTTGGTTTGAAACTTTAACAGGTGAAAAGAAAGCCATTAACTTATGGCCAGGTGATCTTATTGTTTATAAAGGCGATACGTTAAATCATTGGCGAGATGCATATCAAGGTCAAAGACAAACACAAGCATTTTTACACTATGTAAATAAGTATGGCAATTACCGTGACTATAAATGGGATCATAGGCCATATATCGGTACTGCAGCAAATTCAAGGAAAACAAATTGAGCACACTAAAGGAATTGACAGCCGATGTTCATGCAGAAGCAGAATCTCAGCCATTTATAAAATCTATATTTGCAGGCAATGTAAATAAGGAAAAATATGCAGATTATGTTTATCAACTATTTCATGTATATGGACTAATGGAAATATTAGCTTCCAAACATGCTATATTTGACGGTATGGAAGATCTTAAAAGAGCAAAATTAGCACAACAGGATTGGTCTGAACTTTGCGAAGATCTTGCAACTACCGTTTTTAAGATTAGACCGTCTACCCTAACATATCTACAATACTTAGACAGTATACAAGATGATCCTAAGAAGTTATTAGCTCATGTATATGTTAGACACATGGGAGATATGTTCGGAGGGCAACAACTAGCTAAGTTAACTCCCGGCAGTGGGCATATGTATAAGTTTCAGGATATCCCTACACTTATTAAAACAGTAAGATCTAAATTGGATGTGTCTTTAGCAGATGAAGCTATTATAGCATTTAAACATAACATTGAAATGGTAAAAGAATATAATGATTGAAATGTTTCCGCAGGCGCAAGCATTAGCAACAACACTTATAGATAAATTTAAATTATATAGTATAGAAGAAATTAATCCTAAATATTCGCATACCGATGTGAATTTTTCCTGGAAAAATTATGTTTGGACTAGTAAAAATTTTAGAAGAGCACATATAGAAATTGTAGATGCATCTGCAACTAAAAAGATGTGGGTTATGCATATGTGTATTTTCCCCCACTATAATTGCCCTGATCCTATATTTGGTTTTGATATAGTTTGCGGACAAAATAAAATTACTGGGGCATTTCATGATTTTTCTAAAGTCGGAGATTCATTTTTACATGAATGGTATCAAACTAAGATGCCTAAATTAACTTGGTCCAAACCAAGACAGTTACCTGAATGGGCACTTGAAATTTTTAGTCCAAATATGCTGGCTGCGGGCAATATACAAACGCAGGAAGAATTAGATCAACTTAAACAAACAGTTATTGACAATTTAAACTTTTACCTTTATAATGTAGGAGTGCCCTATGCGGATAGAGACTATTCCGAAAAGCATAATCATTATTGTAGGTTTCAGAAAAAGAATCCTCACACACCGGCAATGATGGTTAATTTTGGTGTGGATAAAGATACGTTTATGAATTTTATGGATGACGTATTATTCCAGGAAAAAGTATGAGTGAAGAATTACAATACATATTAACAGATAGCTTAATTATAACCAAGAAATTTAGATCGCCTAATGAATTTTCACTTTATATTGAGGGTAGAGTTGCAGCACAGGATATTAGTTATATGGAAGCAATAATTCAATATTGCGAAGAAGTAGATATAGACATTGAATCTATTTCTAAACTAATAAATCAATCCTTAAAAGATAAGGTTCAAATAGAAGCGGAAGACGGCAACTATTTTAAAAAGAGAGGGAAGTTACCCCTGTGATTATGGATGAATACTCAGTGTATAAAATGTATATTGCTTTGAAGTTGCATTTTACTACCGAAAATTATGATGTTATAGCTCAACGAGGTAAAGTAAGAGCTAGCCGACAGGCTTTCGCAAAACGTAAAGATTTATATTCTATTAAAAAGGTATCTAAAACATATTCGGATGAAGAAGTAGCAAATTTTTTAGTTGCTAACTTTACATCGGGAGATCGTTGGGGAGGTCTGTTTGATTCTGAAGCAAGTGAACGCTATGCAGAATGGAAAAAAAGAATTGAAAGTTTATCCTACATTTTCACTAACGATTTGGATAACTTAATAGAAGATCTTGAATCAGATAATAAACAATTTGAAGATGCTTTTAAAATCACAAAAGCACAGCATCCATATATAATTAAAGCATTTCTTAGAAAAACGATAACACTGGAAACTTTAGTTATATTAGAAAAGATTAATCCTTTTCTGGTACACTTTGACACAGACCTCAGTAATGACATTATGTGGCCAGATATATCAAGACTGATAAGAAAATACAAACCATTTTTACAGTTTGATAAGGAAAAGTTTAATGGAATACTTAGACGAAGAGTTGGACATAACATCGCAGAAGATTCTGCGTCTTGAAAAAGAGATTGAAGTGACACGAGAAATATTAAGTCAAACTATTGAGTCATTAAAAGAGACTCAAAGGTATCTAGTAAAATTGGCATACAATCAGGCAGACGTTACACGCAAGGTCTCTCATTGGCCATTCATTGCAGTCTCGTCAGAGAAAGATAATTAATAGGAGTTTATTAAAAATTCAAATGAGTAAGAAAAGATATAATGAAACCGAACGGGAAAAAGAAACAAAGTTTCGGGCAATTAAGAAGAAAAATGCTATAGACAAGCATAAGAATCTTATATATAATATTGCATCAGCTAAGAAATTAGATGATGACAATGGAGAGTTAGATTATGATTATGCGACAGTACTCAAAATCAAACGACGTTAATACTAAACATACAATTTATACACCGCTAATACGAAAGGCAAATTATGGCATTCACATCACTATCTGATCTAAGAAAATCCCGCGGCGGATTTGACTCCCTCATGAAAGAGGTAGAAAAGATCGCAAACCCCCAAGCAGAATCTCGTGGCGCTGATGATCGCTTCTGGTCTCCAGAAGTAGACAAGGCAGGCAACGGTTATGCTGTCATTCGATTTTTACCTGCACCTAAAGGCGAAGACTTGCCTTGGGTTAGAGTTTGGAATCATGGATTCCAAGGTCCAGGTGGAAAATGGTACATCGAAAATTCTTTAACTTCTATAGGTAAAGCAGATCCTGTTTCTGAACATAACACAGAACTATGGAACTCTGGCTCTGAAGCAAATAAAGAAATTGCTCGTAAACAAAAGCGTAAGCTAAGTTATACAACTAACATCCTTATTGTTAAGGATCCTGCTCATCCAGAGAATGAAGGTAAAGTATTCCTTTATAAATTTGGTAAGAAGATCTTTGATAAGATTAAGGACATGGCTGAACCACAATTCCAAGATGAAAAACCTATTAATGTGTTTGACTTTTGGGAAGGCGCAAACTTCAAGTTGAAGATTCGTCAGGTTGAAGGTTATCGTAATTATGATAAGTCAGAATTTGAAGCAGCAAGCAACATTGCTGAAGATGATGCTGACATTGAGAAAATCTGGTCTAAGCAGCATTCATTGACACAGTTCTTGGATGAGAAACACTTTAAATCCTATGACGAATTGAAGAAGAAATTCGAAATGGTTATGGGGTTAAGCGGTGGAGCTGTTCCAGGTAAGCGTGCCGAAGAGATTGATCTTGACGAACAAGTATCGGCTCCAAAGCCAAGCCTAGCACCAAAGGCAGAAAAAGCGCCCGTTAAGGCGCCTGCTAAAGAAGTAGATTTTGAAGATGACGATGAGTCATTATCCTACTTCGCAAAATTAGCAGAAGATTAAAATATCTTCTTTTAATTAGACCCCGCTTCGGCGGGGTTTTTACTTATCCGTAAGCAGCATCATGTAGTCTACCATTATTTCTAAAATAGTCATTTATTGCGGTAGATGTATTTCTCGGCGAGGCAGATCCAAAGGCAATTGGGGCAGGATCTGAGCCACCCCCGGTATTAGTATTATTATTAGTAATAATGATTGGCTGTTCTTTTTTACTGTCTGCCAATGCCATTTTTGTGTCGGTTACTTCGCCAAGAATTTCTGGTGTAACAGTTTTCTGTTGATTTATCGCTACTGGCGTTTTCGCCTTCTTTTCCGGCGACACTTCTAATCTCCAATTTGGTTTTTGTTTGATATAATCTTGATGGTTCTTTTTCTGAAGAAACTCTAATATCGATTTATTTTTTTCTTGAGATAGATATCCTGGATCACTCAAATTTGGATCTTTATAGTATTTTTTAGCCCATTCCAAAACGCTCTTATCAATGGTCTCAGCAGCGTTTAATCTTTCTAATCTTTCTTTTTCTTTTTGTTTTTCAGCTGATAGGGCCTTTGCTTGCGCCTTGCTATTATTTTTCATTTGATCGTTAACAGTGTTTTCTTTTTCTTGTATTTGTCGATAAGCATTATCGAGTTTGTCGATAAGCGGATGTCGTTTGTCTGAACTGTTGATATCGAAAAACTCGTCTAAATCGTTTACAATAGCTGGCTTTGTCTTGTCAACTTTTTGTACTAAACTACGTTTTTTCGTTTGGTCACTTACTGAGGCTGGGGCTGGGACTGCAACCGATGGTGATTTTAGGGGAGGCGCATCCGGCTTGACCTTGGAGTCGGGGACATCTTCTTCGTCTTGTTGTTCAATGGGGATTTCTGCAGCAGGGGCGGGGACTATTTGCTCAGGTTTTTTCTTTATTAATTTGCCTGTAGCAGATCGTTCTTTCAGTTCAGCAAGTCTTTTAGCTTCAGTTTCAGCTTCTTTCTTTTCCCTTGCTTCTTTTAATGTTTGCATATCCTCTTCGCTGGTATTTAACACCTCGTCGGCTATAATTAGAGGCACTGCAAGCTTGCTAGCGCCCTTTACAAAGCCTTTGCCGTTTTCCATTATCTTTTTACCAACATCCTTAAAAATACTGCCACCCTTGCCACCCTTGCCACCCTTGCCACCCTTGCCATCCTTTCCGTCTGGTCCGCCCAAAGGAAGATCTACCCCAAAGCCGCCCGCGTTACCGCTCATATTATCTAAAGCTGTTGTTAATTCTGCAAAACCCTTCTCTAACGCTTCTTTCAAAGTTTTACCTAACGTATCGAACTGAGGTTTTAATGCTGCAGCTATAGAAACACCTATGGCAATAGCTAGTTTCTGATTGTTATTTAATTTGCCTTCTTTTTTATTATTTTTTTCTTCAGTTTTATTTTCTTTTTCAGTATTATTTGCTTCGGGTTGTTCTATATTTTTTAAATTATCATTTAGATTGTCTACATTAGTAAGAGTTTTGTCTGCAATAGATTGTAATGCTTTAGAATTTTCTGTCATCTGTTCCTGATATTTAGAATTACCAATCATACTATTTAGTATGGATCTTAAAGTATCAGTTTCATCTTTTGGTTTTTTTTCTTTTTCTGTTTGAGGTGACGCAGGTTCCTGCGATCTATCTATAGGTTCTTGTTTTTCTTTTTTAAAACTATCCTTAATTTTAAGAAATTGTTTAGTAATGGAATCATCTAATTTGTCCGCTAGTTTATCTATAAGTAAACCGGGCACATCTTTTATTTTAGTATCACCCTCAATTTTGTTATCTTTCTTTTTAGTTTTCTTTTCTACTCTTTCTTCGGCAGTCATCATCCTTGCAATTCTGTCAACAAGTTTTTCCATTACTCTAGTTTGTCTATCTATCTGTGCGCCTTGCTCTCTCAAATTTTCTAAAATAGATTTGTCAGCAGTGGACATAGATTGTGGATTTGTTGGTAGCATTATAGGTTATCCCTGAAATTTCTTTGTTTTATCTTTTCATTTTCTTCGTTGATTTGTGTAATAATTAATGATATATAAGTGTCTCTTTCCCATGGTATCATATCTTCTATTTCTGTAAGAGAATAATTATATTTGGTTATCATAGTAGAATTTAACGTAAAATAATTTAATAGCCCCTCATGGGAAAGGGTCAGACGAAAAAATTCTGCAAACCCTCAAGTTTTAATTCATTATGTGCGCCGCATTCTTTACAATCTTGTTCTATATTCTGAACCAATTTTGGCATAGTTAAAAAGAAGTTTTCTATCATCTCAAACTGATTTTTTGAGAAAGAATTTACGAATTCTAATAGCTCTTCTTTAGTATACTCTTCATATACAGTATCTTCGGTGTATACTGCCTTTATACATTTACTTAATAATTCGACTATTCTATCAGATTTAAAATTTTGGTAGATATCAATCATTTCATCAAATTTAGGATATCTCATTTCAATAATAATTTTATCAGTTAAATTAATTTTTGAATTATGTTCTGGGGATTTTTCGACTTGAGCTTTTGTTAAATTTAAATCAAACGATATTTGATTATCACAATTATTACAATTTAATAAAAGATTAGTAATCTCTCCTATCGATTTTGCCCTTATATTTAAAAAGATATATTCGATATCAAAATTTGCAAGTGTGTCTATTTTTAATTTGTTGAATGTACAAGCATCAACCAATTCTGTAACCACTCGATTTATTTCTTCATTTTCCGAATCTAAAGTCGTTAATAGTATTTTATATTCTTTTACAAGAAAGGGTCTAAATTTTATTTTATCTCCGGTAGAAGGCAAAATTAATTCATATGTAGGTGTTTGTAATTTTGGTAAAGACATAATATTCCTTGTTTGTTATTGTATGTTATTTTGTAACTGTTGATATCTTGCGGATAAGTGAAAATCACTAAGATGGCTTAATTTTCTATAAGCAAATGTCACACTCATTTTATGAGCAGTACTTTGCGAGCTTTGATCCAATTCCATCATTCCTATATTTCTAGGAAAAGCATTTTCGAGTAGAATCTGATAAGGTTGTGACTCACCGCTGCCATCTTTCCCACTTATCTCATTAAAAATTTGATTAATTAATATTGTTGTAGTATACGTAGCTTTGCCGTAATCATAACTTGCTTGAAATTGGAATGGGTCTATTATTTTTTGCATCCATACATCAAAAAAGGATTTTATATTTAATTTACCATCCATTAAAAAAGTAAAAGTAATACCTTCTCCACCGTAATCTATATTAACTGGTCTTTTATACGTTGGTCCCGTTATTCTTAAATCTCTAACGCCTATATTTTGCCCAGGAATAGATGCAGTCTGACAATATAAATTAATTAACTCTGGCAATTTACTATCTATACTGGGGGTTTGGTTATTTCGCATACATTCAGGTGTTAAAATTTCAACAGAAAATTTATTCGGACGGGCAACCCCAGTTTTTCGTATTTCGGAAATAAATTTTTCTAAAGCTGATGGCATTGTTGTTACCTATATTTTCTTTGAGGTGTCCCGCCAAATTTTTGCTTTGGACGGATCGTTTCCTGAATCAGATTTGAATCTTTCAACAGGCAGCATGGATGCGGTAATCCAATCTGTATAATTTATTTTTAAAAATCTTGATCTTAAATGTGAGGTCAAGTAATGTTTAACACAGGCAGTTGCTGCTAAATACTTAGATGAACTATTTAGTATTTGCCAGGATATTTGTATTCTTGTATTTTCAGTTATTCTTTTATCCAATGTCAATTTGTTTAATTCGCCTAATAAATTAAATCTTGCAAGGTATGGCAAATAATGAAGGTTAATACCTAGGAACCCATCCTTTACAATTTGAAAAGGTAATACTAAGGGAACAGCGTCATAATAGGGCAAAGTCTTTTTAAGTTTTGGATCGTACATAAACAAGTACATTTCACCTGGGCGTATTCTTGAAGTTAATTTTTCATTTCTTAGTATTTGAGTACCGGATAAGTTAGATCCAAGATTTTTAACTTGTTCTCTATACCAATTGTATGACTTTTCAGTATCTCCTGCTTTCATACTAACAGTTTGGAATATATTATCGGCCATTAATTAGTCCTAAATCCTTTTCGGTTAATACCATAAATTTCATGTTTCTGTCCTGACAAAATTCAAATGCTGCTTTCCATTTGGCTTCATTTACTCCATATTGAAATACTTCATCTATGAATGCTTTTGTTTTCCTTGCAGGGATAGTTGGGGGTTTAGTGAATCTTTCGGGTTTTATTTCTATTAGGTATTTCTGTAATCCGCCGGTTTTATCCAATACTTTAATGTAGAAGTCCACAAAATATCTGTGCACTTTTTTATCCAATGGGGAAATATATGGCACAATTACCGTTTCAGATCCCCATTCCTGCACAGAAGAATTAGAATCACACCACTTCATAAAACGCAATTCCCATAAGGAACGATATACAATATTATTTACATCTCCTCTATATTTCGAAGGATTCTTGGTTCTAAACTTACCCTTATAGGTTTTGGTATATAGCATTTAATATAAATAATAGTGTCCCAACAATATTTATAAAGAAATATATGGCATTAGTACGCGGAAGCGAAGCGATGGAAGATTTTATAAAACGTACGTTTGTAAATCAATCCCTACAAGAGTATACTGTCGACACTTTAGAGTATCCAGATGGTTTGCGCACAAAACCGGATTTACAAAACTACGTTGCCTTTTTTATTAATACTAGAGACAAAGCTACTGGCGGAAAAAACGAAGAAAGAGTAAACTATTATGTTAGCAAAACCGAACAAGATAGAATAAATGCATTGAATAATAGTGGATCTAGACTAACTCAAGATAATATACAAGAAGGGGGACAAAACTTATTAGAAAATGCGGGTAAAATTGCTGGGCTAGTAGCGTTAGGCGCATCAATAGGAAACGGCTCTAAAATTAAAGATTGGAGAAGCACTCTAGCAACAGCTGCAGGGGCAGGATTTTTAGCTACGGGTATATCTGAAATAGTACAAGAATTAGATTTTTCCATATTTAAATCGGGCAGTACATCAAGACTTAAGGATGTAATCACACTACATGTATCAGAAAAACCGGTGGTACAGTACGGTGTAAACTATACCAATAAAGATATAGGCGCGATAGCAGGTATGCTGATACAAGGATCCAACAAATCTTTGTTTGAAAATATGAAGGACCCCGAAATGCGGTCAAGAGCTTTTGCAGAAGTAGCCAAAATTCCTGCATTAAAATCTGGAGGAGGAATTATATCAGATCTATTAGAATTAAGTTCTAGAACAAAAACAAATCCATTTAGAGAAGTCTTATTTGAATCTGTTAATTATAGAACATTTCAATTTAATTATAGATTTTTACCAAAAACACCGGATGAAACTGAAAAAGTAAGAAATATTATAGATACATTTAAAAAACACATGCATCCAGAACTTGAATCAAAAAAATTGTTTTACATATATCCTTCTGAATTTGATATAAAGTATTACTATAAAGATAAAGAAAATAAGTATTTACATAAATTTGCCAGATGTGCCTTAACAGATCTAATTGTTGATTATGGTGGGGACCAATTTGTAACATTTCCTAATGGTGCTCCTATTGAAATAGGAATGTCTCTTAAGTTTCAAGAATTAGAACAGATGACATCTGAAGGAATACAAAAATATGGCTACTAATTTTTTTGAGAATTTTCCGAGAATTGCTTATACCTTAGATGATAATGAGTCCGAACAGGTAATACAAGATATATTTAAAAGAGCAATTTTATCTAAAGAATTTCAAGATAATAATTCCTATTTTGAAACTTACGAGGTATTGGGTGGTGAAACCCCCGAACAATTATCTTTTAGATTTTATGGCACACCTAATTTGCATTGGTTAATATTACTGACGAATAATATTATAGATCCTAGATTTGAATGGCCTCTTAGTCAGGATAATTTAATAAAACAAACACAAAGTAAGTATGGCACCGAAAGAGATGTTTTTACCACTAATAGAGCGGTAAATGCAAAAGGATATCAGGTTGAAACATTCTTTGTTTTATTGGAAGACTCCACACACAAAAATCCAAAAAGATTAATCATAGAAACTCCCGATGATGGAGGTATTAATACACCGATTGCATATAAAGAATCGGAAATAGGAACAGATTTTCAAAGTAATTATGAGGTAGAGGAATTAACTAATGAGAGTTATAGATTGATTAAAATCTTAAAGGCAGCTATTGTTGACCGTGTCATTACAGATTATAATGCATTAATAAATCAATAATGTCCGAAGAAATATTACAAGCCCCCGGGCAAATAGAAATAAATGAAATCAAGTTAATTTCATTAAATAAAGGTATAAGTATAAGTCTTTTAGATTATCTTGTAGAAATTAATCTTTATGAAAGCGTATTCGATCCTATTGTTACAGGATCAATAATTTTGTCTGATAGCAGGAATTTAACTTCACTTTTTCCCTTGGTAGGAGATGAATATCTTTTTATAAATGTAAAGACCCCTAGCTTAACTGACAAATATAGTATATATAAAACTTTTAGAATATATTCTTTAGAAAATAAAAATTATGTGAACGATGGTAGTACAATAATTTATGAATTAGGTATTATGTCTACTGAGGGATTCAATGATGTGTTAAATCCTATATATAAATCTTTTGAGGGAACTCCGTCAAAAGTAATAAATGATATTTTTATAGATTACCTACAAGCTAATAGAAATATAATTACAGGATCTAGTATAAAGACCACTTTAACGTTTTTAGAATATCCAAAAAATATATTAAAATTTATTAGTCCAGGCTGGACACCCATCCAATGTATTAATTGGTTAGCAGGAAAATGCTTACCATCCGCAGGAAAAGCTGCAAATTTTTTATTCTGGGAAACTACTAAAGGATTTTATTTTGGTAGTATGGATAGTATATTATCCAATTTAGAGGCATTCTCAATAGGTGAGTATGTTTATTCTGAGGCATATATAAAAACTTTATCGGTGGATGAAAAATATAAAGCTATGTATGCAATAAAATCTTTATCTGTGGAAACCACAGTAAATCAATTGGACAACAGCAGACTAGGATATCTTGCAAGTTCTTTAGTAGATATCGATGTTTATAATAAAACATATGAGATAAAAGAATATGAGCATCCCGTAGAATTTGACAAATACGCACATCTAAATAGTAAAGATTCTTATCCAATGTTTGATAAGAATGTATTAAGAAATCCGTACTCATACCAAAAAACTAATTATAGTACTCCTAAATTGTTTACTAAGGTAGAAAATAATTTTGATCAAATACCGAAGGTTACATTTGGCAATAGAAGATCAAATTTGCTAGAGTTAAATAATTTTAAAATGGAAATTGTAATTCCTGGAAGAACGGATGTAGAGGTAGGAAATATTATAAAAATAATTTTTCCAAAGGGAGAACCGGGTGCACCTACATCACAAGATAAAACATCCTCAAAACGAGATAAGGCATATACAGGGTATTACCTAATAACAAATTTATCTCATAAAATAAATCCAAAAACACATTATATTACTATGAATGTGGTTAAGGATTCTTTTTCAAAGACAGAATATAACAAGGCTAGAAAATGATATTTGGTAATAATGAGCTTGTCTGGTGGACTGGGGTTGTTGAGGATAGAGACGATCCAGAAAAACTAGGAAGATGCCGAGTAAGAGTATTCGGTCATCATACTGCGGATACTACAGCATTGCCTACCTCAGATTTACCATGGGCCCTACCTATGCAGTCTATAACATCTGCAGCAACGTCAGGAGTAGGTTCTGCACCTGTAGGTATAGTACCAGGAACTTGGGTTGTGGGTTGGTTTATGGATGGATCGGAGATGCAACGCCCGTTAATTATAGGAACACTTGCGGGCAAACCCTCTCCGTCTGTAGCATCATTGGCTAGACAAGCACAGGATAAATCTATAAACAATGTTGTTAAAAGTTCCGGCGGTGAAGCTTTGGTTAATCAGGATAATACCTATGTAGTAAAAACTGACAAAAATTCTCAACCTAATTTAGGTCCGTTGACACAAACAGATTTAAATACATTTCTTAAAACATTTTCTGAAAAAGTATCAGGTGGAAATTATGCTAAGGAAAGTTCTGCAGGAGATTTAGGTAAGTATCAGTTAAGTGTCAATGCTTTAATTGATTTGGGATATGTTAAAAGATGTCCGGAAGATATAGTTTCAGCTACATGGACTGCTGATTCTAATAATTGGACAGGTAAGGATGGCATAACAAGTAAAACAAAATTTTTAGAAGATACTGCAATACAAGAATCTGCAGTTGTTGCATCATCCAAAATTAATTATAATACTCTATTACGAATGGGGAAAATTTCAGATAAAGATGATCCAAAAGATGTTGCTGGATTATTAGCCACATCATTGGCAATGGGTGTAACTAATGCAGACAAATTAAATAAAAAAGATATTAATGGAAAATTAGCTAAGGATTATTTTGTTGCCGTTAATACTGCTCTAGGCGGAAATGCAAGAGATTTTGAATACAAACTAGACGCCGCAGGTAATTTTTTACCAAGTACAAATAATACAAATATAAACAATGCTGCTTTGAATAATTCTGCGTTAAATAATATAAAAGGATTCCAAGATCCAAATAAAAAATATCCAAGCTCAGATTATACGGGTGTTAGTGATATCAATAAATTAGCAGTCGGCGATGTAACACATAAAAGTTTTAACGTAAAAAAGAATAAGAAAATAGACAATATTCAATTAGCTAATAGTAAACAAACATGGAACGAACCCGACTCTGCGTATGGTGCGGGATACCCGTATAATCAAGTTACAGAAACTGAGGCCGGGCATTTAATAGAATTAGATAGCACACCGGGCGCAGAAAGAATACATATATTTCATAAGACAGGCACATATATTGAGATTGACGTAAATGGATCAATGGTGAGAAAAACCGTAGGTGATAACTATGAGGTTATAGATCGTAATAATCTAGTATATGTTAAGGGTGCCCAATGTATAACGGTTGAAGGCAAAACTAGTATATTAGTTAAGGATGACGCAAAAATTCAAGTAGAGGGCGACTTGGCAGTAACAAGTCATGGAAATACGTTGGTACAAAGTGCCGGCCAAACAAGTATCATATCCGAAAATTTAAGGGTTACCGCAGCCAAGAGTTTTAGTCTAGTATCCGAGGGCCCCATTAGTATGCAGGGTAAAGGAATAAATTTTTACTCCAAAGATGGAGATATTGTTCAAAAAGCTTCCGGAGATTTCTTAATGGAATCCGGTAGAGCATCTACTATGAGTATAAACGGGGGATTGGAAACTTTAATAGAAGGCGCTACCGTAAAACAACAATCAGGTGCCGTGAGTATTCAGCAAATAGATCGTCCAATAGATAAATTGCCTGAGAAAAAATCACCAGATAAAACACCTATTCCTTTATTACAAAGAGAGGTAGTATCCAAAGCAACATTCTACCATGATGCCGGGGATGAGGGAACAGATGCCTATAAATTAAGCTTAGAACAACTAGGTTTAATCAACACTAGTATTGTTCCTAAAGTAGTTGAGGGTGAGGCAATACTTTCTGCAGCTACACCCATAATAAAAGTAAATGATGCAGATATTAATAAATTTACATTCTTCCCAAGATCATTTATATTATCCAATAAAGATAACAGAATATTTACGTTGGATGATATGTTAAAGGATGGCGGTTTAGTTGCTCAACGAGGATTGACAGAAAAACAAATAGTATATAACTTAAAACAATTAACTGTAAATTGTTTAGATCCTATTAAGGCAAAGTTTCCTGATATGAAAATTAATAGTGTGTTTAGACCAGTAACAACTACAGTCACTGGAAGCAATGCTGAGACAAGCGACCATGGATTAGGTGCGGCCGCAGATATAAAATTTACAAATACTAGATTTAAGGATTACAGCGACATAGCTCAGTGGATAGTACAAAATATTCCTCATAGACAAGTTATTTTAGAATATGCGTTTGAGTCTGGAAATAATAAATTAAGATCGGCGTGGATACACATTGCGTTCTTAACTGCAAACGGGGCAATAGTTAACACATCCAAACCTCCAGTGCAGACATTTGCCAATCACACACCTGTTTCCAAATCTTTGGTAAATTTAGCATAATAAATATCTAATATGGCAACCAGTAAACAAATAAAACAATTTACAGATTTGGATTTATCCTTTAAGATTAATCCATTTACTAAAGATCTTTATCTTAAAACAGATGAGGATGCAGTAAAAACTGCGATTAAACATTTAATTAGAACTAAGAACTTTGAAAGATCTTTTCATCCAGAAATAGGAACACAAGTACATTACTTATTATTTGAAAATTTTTCCTCAGCAGTCAAACTCGCAATGGAGAGAACAATAATTGATTCTATAGAAAAATATGAACCTCGTGTTAGATTAATAGATGTACAAATAGAAGAATCAGCTGACACTAATGATTTGGTTGTTAATATTATTTTTGCTTTAAAAAATACTAGTAATCCTGTTACAATTTCAACACTAATAAGTAGAGTAAGATAATGGCAAATTACAGAATATCAGAATTAGATTTTGATGGAATCAAAAATAATTTAAAACAATTCTTAACAAACTACAGAGATAAAGATAATAATCTTGTTTTTAAAGATTATGATTTTGACGCATCCAGTTTGTCTATACTACTAGATCTCCTATCATATAATACACATTATAATGCGTATCTTGCTAATATGGTTGCAAATGAAATGTTTTTAGATTCTGCAGTTAAAAGACAATCGGCAGTATCCATTGCAAAACATTTAGGATATACTCCAATGTCCTTTAGAAGTGCTAAAGCAAAGTTGTCTTTTAACGTGCCCGATCCTGTAGATAATCCCACTACTTTAACATTGCCTAGATACTCTAGATTTACTACAGATATAAATGGTACAAATTATACTTTTGTGAACTTAGATCCTATCACAATTAAACCAATAGATGGATTATACAATTTTACCGATATAGAAATAGTAGAGGGGGAACCTTTACAATATTCTTATAGAGTAGATTTGTCTGGCCCATCCGAAAAATATACTATCCCCAATGTAAATGTGGATACTACATCAATACGAGTAACAGTGCAGAATTCCTATACGGATACTACAACAGAACAATATACACTTGCAAATGATTTATATGGTATAACTCCTACATCTAAAATATTTTATCTAGAAGAAAATCCCTCCGGATATTTTGAAATATTTTTTGGTGATGATAGTTTAGGTAAAAAATTAAGCCCAGGTAATATAGTAATAATAGAATACTTATCTAGCAATGGTGATATTTGTAACGTATCAAGCACAATTATTCAAAACTTTTCTTTAGGTGCTTCTATAGGCGGTGTAATACTTGGAAATAGTATAACAGCAACTACAAATTCTTCGGGTGGAGATGTTAAAGATACTATAGATGAAATAAAATTTAAAGCACCAAGATTTGCATCTTCAACCAATAGAGCGGTAACTGCTACAGATTATAAAGCCATAATAGAAGCAAATTATCCTTTGGTAGAATCTATATCTGTATGGGGAGGCGAGGATAATGATCCGCCAATGTACGGTAAAGTTATGATATCTTTAAAACCATATGAAGGATATGTTATTAGCGATGCAGTAAAAACAAATATAACTAAAAATATTTTAGCAAGTAAAAAAGTTATGTCAGTTATTCCAGAATTTGTAGATCCAAAATATCTCTATATTAACATAGATTCTAAGGTTAAATTTGCAGCAAAGAATTCTAAATATAGTGCTCCTCAAATAGAATTATTAACCAAACAGGTTATTGAAGATTATTTTAAACAAGATTTGCAAAAATTTAATAAAAATTTTATTTATTCTAAATTATCCAAGTTAATAGATTCTATTAATCAATCTATTATAGGTAGCGTGTTAACCATAAAACTACAAAAAAGAATACAACCAATAATAAACGCAGAAAACGGATATGCTGGTAGCAATGTAATTAAATTTGCTAATAAATTAGTTACAGGTAGTATAGCATCTACCGCATTTTTCTATGATACGGCTACTACAGGTAATGTTACTATAGACAAAGTTTATATTCAAGATACGTTATCCACAAATACTACAAGTAGTTTAAATTTAGTTGATTTTTATTCTAATCAAATTTTAGTTAACGGTGTTGGTATTGTAAATTATTCTACAGGAACTTTATCATTTGGCAGCTTAAATCCAGCAGGATATGTGGAAAATTCTTCGGACATACGAATATATGCAAAAGCAGAAGAATTGGATATAACATCTACAAATGATATGATATTAGTAATAGATGATACTGCAACAAATACAGATGTCAAGCGAATATCCGGATTGACGGTCACAATACTAACAGAATAACATGGCATACGAAACACTTCCTAGTTTAGAAACATTGCTCGGGCCATTAAAAATATATGGTCAGTCTAAACCCGGTCAAACTAATGGTGATCTAACAGGTTGGTTTTATCCTTTATATTTAACTAGGAAAGAGGCAATACAAGCAGATATAGAAAAAGGTGGTAAAGGCATATATCAAGTAATAACTTTCTATTATAGAGATGGCGAATTTTATGTGCCAGATAGTTTTGGTAATTATGGTAAAATTAAGGAACCTTTAGTATACACATTATACGAGGGAGCAGGTGCGGAAAATCCTTTTAATAATATAAAAAATAGATTATCTTTGTTAGTAGAAACACAGTTGCCAGAATTCGTACAAACAGATTATGGTATGTTTATAACTTTCATAAAAGCATATTACGAATTTTTAGAACAAAGAAATGAAGCTCAAGAATTATTACAAAATATAACCAAGTATGCTGATATAGATCAAACGTCTAGTTTTTTAATTGACAAATTTTTTGAAAATTATGCTTACGATATTACTAAATCTTCCTTGTCGGACAATACATTCTTAATTAAAAAAATTAGAGACATTTATAGCAGAAAAGGTACCGAGGATGCATATCGCATTTTATTTAATATCTTATATAAAGAAACTATAGAATTTTTCTATCCTTACGAAATAGTATTAAAAACATCGTCAGGCAAATGGTATTTACCAAAATCCTTAAAAGTAAAACAAATTGATCCTTTACAAAATGTATTTGATTTTGAGAATACGTTGGTTGTAGGTGAGGTATCTAAGGCAACTGCTGTAGTAAATAAAGTACAAAAAATAATAATAGGTGGGTATGAAATATATGAGTTAGTATTAGATCCAAATAGTATTACTAATTATTTTTATCCTAACGAAAAAATAACAGCATCTAAATCTGTAATGTTAAATAATGTGATAGATACATCAAATTTAATTGCCACAACATATTCTGTTTTATCTAAAATAGATGTGATTGATGGTAAATTAGGATATGAAAAGGGTGCGCCTATTACAACTATATCTGATCCATTGGGTAACGGAATATTTGCAAAAGCAAAAATATCTGGTGTTAATCAATATGGTTCTATAACTTCTATAGAAATAGATAATTCGGGAATAGATTATAGTATTAATACTATAGTTGATATTGGTCTACCTACAGGAAATTTGCAAGGTACCTATAATATAGTAAATGGTGTGGTTACTATAGAATTTCCTAATATACACGGTATAAAGAAAAATACTCAGGTAGCTGTTAGTTATACGGGTAATGTATTAAGTCCTGTTAATAATACTTCTCAAAATATTATAGTAACATCTATACCAAATGTCCGTTCAATAAGATTTACATATCCCGGAATTTAAATGGCATATTCTTTAAGTTATAGTAATGCAACAGTTACAGAAGGATCTCCTGTAGTTATTACTTTAAGTAATACGGGGTTACCCGACGGAACACTTGTACCATTTGTTATATCAGGCACAGGTATTACCTCTTTCGATTTTTTAAGTTTAACTGGTCTTACGGGTAATTTTATTATACGCGGGGGTATTGGTACTATTACACTAACGCCTGCCCAAGATTTGAAAACAGAAGGAATAGAATCTTTTATACTTAGATTGACCGGTCCTGGTAGAACAGAAAGTATAGGTATTACAGTATTAGATACCTCTATTCCATCTAATGCAATAGCAAAATTTTACATAACTGTAGCTTCCCCAAATGTGAATGAAGGGGCGGAGGTAATCTTTACTGTAAGAGGCCAGGATATTGCAGCTGGTACATTTGTTCCTTATCAAATATTTGGTATAGAAGCTGCAGATGTGTATAACTCATCATTAACAGGTAATTTAATTTTTACCGCCAATTCTAGTTATGACACTGTGGCAACAGTTAGATTACAAATACTGGAGGATTTTTTAACTGAAGGACCACAAAATATAGCAATGCTTATATTTCCATCAGGTTCATATTCTCTGGAAATAAGCGGAACAGCAACTCTAATAGATACATCTACTGCTAGTTCTGGATATCTCATAATAACAACAAATAAAACAAAAGTAAAAGAAGGTGAAAGTATAACGTTTACCGTAGAAGGTATTAATGTTCCAGCAGGATCCAATATATCCTATCAAATAATACCTAAACCGTATAATTTAGCGACGGGCGAACTAATCGCTCCAAAATTAAACGATTTTAGTAATTTAACATCGTTTTTTGGCAAATTTGACCCTTTAGCTATGGTAGGGTCATCTAATGTTTCAAGTGTAACTTTTAATATATTAGATGACCGTATATACGAACCTACTGAATATTTTTATTTTACGGCAACCTCTACTGACGGCTTATATTCCCCAGTTACTTCTCCGTTGATAAGTATACTTGATTCTGGTAACATTCTAATACGACCAGATCAAATAACATCTGGAAATGTGACATTGTCCTTTTTAGAAAAAGCTATAATACAAGCAAATGTGGGAGCATTAACAAATAAGCCAGGATATTGGATAGATACAACTGGACAAATATCTGATGCTATGGTATTACAAGGCAAATCGTTGGATGCTACAGAACAATCGTTAGTATTATATCAACCTTTTTCTTATGTAATACGTTCGGCAATATCAATAGATAAATGGAAAGAATCTGTTAAAACAGTATTACATCCTGCAGGATTTGCTTTATTTAGTGAAATAAATAATGAGACGGATCCGAATTACATAAGTAATGTTAGTGTGAGTTCCACAGGCAATTCTGAAATTTTTACTTTTTCTACAACTACAATAGATAGTACGCTTGGATTCTTTAATGTTAGCAATGTTACTTTTAGCAATGCTACAGGTACGTACCCTCTAGTAATAGATATTATCTCTTTACAAACTAATCCACAATAAATAATAAATGCCTAATATAGTAACCAATAAATTAAGAATAGATAATGCTAAGAATTTTAAAAACGAAGTGTCTTTGACTTCGGGAAATTCTTTATACTTATTTTTATCTAAGCCATCTCCCTGGTCAGACGATAATACTGCACCCGTTCCGTCAGATTATTCTTTAGATACTGCTAGAACTTGGGACGAAATGATAAGTTTAAAAAGAATAGTACCTTCGGATATTGCACATGTCGTTAAAAGAATAAATTGGGAAAAATTTGCCACATACGCGGCATATGATAATTTAGATCCGGATCTTTTTAGTAAACCGTTTTACGTTATAAATTCAGAATTCGATGTATATAAGTGTATACACAATAATAATGAGCAACAATCCTTAATTGAGCCCACGGGTAGTAATTTAGATATAGTAACTTTGTCCGATGGATATCGTTGGAAATATATGTATTCTATCGGCATAGGTGATAGATTAAAATTCTTAACTAATAAATGGATGCCAGTATTATCAAATGATCTTGTAATTGCAAGCGCAAATCCGGGAGGAATTGAAAATATAAAAATATTGAATACTGGATTTAGTTACGACTCTACCTCTACTATAGTAATTGACGGCGATGGATCATCTGCATCAGCCTCTCCTAAAATAGATTTAGGTGTATTATATGATATTGTTTACTTTAATACTGGAATAAATTATAGGTATGCTACTGCAAGATTAGTGGATAGTACAGGTAGCGGAAGATATGCAAACATACAACCAGTAATAAGCCCTCAAAACGGACATGGGTATGATCCTGTTTTAGAATTAAACGCAAGTCTTTTAATGATAAATTGTAAGACAACTTATACCGAAGGATTTGGAGATTTTCCTGGAAGCTTTTCTTATCGTATATTGGGAATTGTAAAGAACCCAATAAATGCAAATGGATTAATCTCCACATCAACTACACTAAATGCATTAACCGGAATAACACTAAGATCTGCATCTAATAATTTTAGTCAGTATGAATATGTACAAGGCGGACTTAGTAGCGCAAATGCTTTTGTGGTTGTATCTAATATAACTGGGGGAAATGGTTATGTTAAATTTATTCAAAATTTTGATTTAACAAGTAATTATAATAGTTTTATTCCGGGTGAAACTATTATAGGAAAAACTTCAGGGGCAATAGCAACAGTTTCAAATTTATTGTATCCCGAAGTAATGAAAAACAAAGGCGATATTCTTTACATAGAAAATAAGTCTCCTATAACTAGAACAACAGAACAGACAGATAATTTACATCTTGTAATAGAATTTTAAGGAAAACGAATGGCAACGACCGCAACATTTAATTTAGCAACTGCTTCAGCTACACCTGAGGCAACTAAAGTTACTCCGTACTTTGATGATTATTCTGAAGATAAAAACTTTCACCGAGTATTGTTTAAACCGGGAGTGGCTGTTCAATCTCGAGAATTGACGCAATCTCAAACCATATTACAGAATCAAATTAAAAGAGTAGGTGATTATCTTTTTAGCGACGGACAAAAAGTAACAGGTTCTAAACCAAGCGTAAATTTAGATGTACGTACCGTGAGGATAACAGGTAAAAATACCATAGGACAACCTATAACATTAGACGATTGTTTAGGAAAGTATGTTACAAGTTTGAATTCCGAAATTGTCGGTTATGTTGAATTTGTATATGAAAAGGATGATCCTGTAATAGGTGACCAACCATCCGTTGTTATAAGTTTAAAAAGATATAATACTACAAATAATGGAATATTTGCGGAAGGCGATACCTTATATTTTCATAATACTTATTCTCAGGCATTAAATGGTACAACTACATCTTTGGTTTCTATTGTAGAAAATAATATTGTTAAAAATGTGTTAGGTACATGTACTCCTTTTTCTAAAATAATTAATATATCCACAGCCAGTACATCTATTGAAGTGGGAGATTTAGTAGTACATCCAAATATAACTAAAACAATTTATGTAACTGAAATAATTAATCAAACACAATATGCTATAAGCGAAGCGCCAGCAACAGCATTTTCTGGCGAAAATATCCAATTTACTAAATTATCAACTTGCCCGTCATCAATAGTAACACAGGATGAAACTTATTTTTATAAAAATGGATTTTTAGTTAAATGCCCTAGACAAAAAGTTGTTCCGGATAAAAATACATCCTTTCCATCTAGAGTTATTGGCCTATTTGTTACGGAACAAATAATTACAAGCGAGGATGATGCATCTTTATTGGATCCTGCTTTAGGTAGTTCTAATTATTTTGCAACAGGCGCGGATAGACTAAAAATTGATTTATCCCTAACAAGTTTTGATATGGATATTAATAGGAAAGCAGACACAGAACAAATAATTATACCTGTGCTTGTTTTTAATAAAGGATTAATTGAATATGTACCAGAAACAACGGTATCTAGCCAAATACAACAACAAATAGAACAAAGAACATTTGATGAATCCGGAAATTATATAGTTAAACCATTCACCATTACACCTACAGGATCTGCTGTAGATGATACTCTATTGTTTAATGTATCCAGCGGTAGAGCATATGTTGCAGGACGCGAGGTAAGTACTATATCGGGTACAGAAATATCTTTACCTAAACTAACTGCAACTGATACTAAAACAGGTTATAATATTACTACGTCTCAGGGTAACTATATTAAAATAACTGATCTTAATTATGGTGGTAGTAATATGCAATTACCAATTGTACAAACTAAAGTACAAGGAGAGATGTTTTTAGAATTACATAATGTTACAAATCCAACCTCAGCAAATTCTGCAAATACAAAGGTGGGAACAATACTATTTAAAAATTTAGAGTATGATAGTTCATTAGGTAATGCAAAAACACAATTTAAATTATTTTACCATTATTATTCTCCCGTACTTGAAGCGCCAGCAACATGGGCCGCATGGAGTACAACATACGGTATATCTGTTGCAGACGGACAATTTATTGCTAATGTGTTTTTTGCATCACCCGCCGCAAATACGTTATTAGGCAATTATGGTGTTGCGAGCACTCCTTGCTTTGCATTATATAGAGAACCAGGTACAGACGAGACAGCATATTGGTACAATCAGTGGCATACTATAGATAAAAGAGATATAGCTTTAACAAAATCTAGATTTGCTACAGCTTTATTAGCTAATCCCACAAATTCAGACTATGCTAGAATGTTGTCCAATTCTAAGGCATTTTATTCTTTTAGTAACGGTAGTCCATTTATAGATGGATTGTTAAATGTAAAACAGGTTAAAAGTATTATTGGTGTATCAAATGGGCAAACATCGCATTATACAGGTGCAACATATACCGATCCAATATTTTATGCAAATGTTGCAGCCGCCGGTATAGATGCTCAAAATCAATTAATCATTTCAGATCCTAGACCATCGGATTTATTAGTATTTCGCATACCTAAAAATTCTGTCAAATCTATAGATAATTTAAAAACAACATATACTAAAACTGTTCGAGGCGCAATATTTACCGCCGGTTTATTTAGTAAAATTGTATCCAATCCCGAAACTTTCGCATTAGGCGATGGGGTCGTAGATGCAAGCACAGCAAGAGTCAATTTTATTATTGCCATACGAACAGGGGCAACTGCAAATGTCCCATTGGGTGTTTGGAATTTTGAAAGAGGTACCGCCACAATTTCTCAAGACTCTACAATTTTGACAGTAAATTTGGGAGATGCAACCTTTACCGGCGTAGCCGATATTGAATATGTTGTTGAATCCAACGCGCTTCCTCCAAGAATTAAAACTGCAGTAAAAAATGCATATCAATTTGCAAATGTTAATGTTGTAGATTATAAGTATAGTACTAATATTGCAGATATTGCATCGTATAATGGTATTTTTAAATTAAATACCTCTGACATATTTAAGGGAAATTGGCAATCTAATGTGAGCTATACATATAATGATGTTGTAGTTGACAATGGTTCTACTTATAGAGCAAGCCAACCTAGCTCAAATATTGCTGTAACTAGAGCAAATGTTTGGACAGAATTAACCGATATTACTAGTAGTCTTTGGATACTATCAGATGGTCAAAAAGATGGTTGGTATGATCATGGGTATGTCCAATACGTAGGATCATCTTTAGCTTTACCAGGTAATGTTCTGTTAACATATGATTATTATACCCATGCAGGGGAAGGACCTTGTACTGTAAATTCATATCCAGCAAATACTAGAATTTATTCCTATACTTCTGTAATAGATGCAAAACAATATAATTTAAGAGATTGTTTAGATTTTAGACCAAAACGCGTTAATGGAAGTCAATATCTAAACTTTGAAACTGCAATTTTTCCAACTTCCGCAGTAAATACAGAAGCAGACGTTACGTATTTTCTTGCAAGAATAGATAAGTTATATGTTACCGCAGATTTTAGAAGTTTTGAAAATCCATATAGTAGATTGTATGTAGATCAAGGGATAGAAATAAATAATGCAGCAACTGCAAGAGATTCTAGTGCAGATAAATTGCAGCTTACTATAGCAACCTTATACATACCTCCGTATGCTACTTCATCTTTTGATGTAAAAATTGTATATGAAGATAGTCGTCGTTTTACTATGAACGACATTAATAAGTTACAAAAAGCAACAATAGCATTAAACAAAACAGTTAGAATACATACTGTAGAAATTGCAAATCTTAAAAATCCAGTTTTAAATGATGCTGGAGATAACTTATTAAAAACAGGCATACTTGTAGAAAATTTTACAGATTTTTCTAAGGCAGATATAACCAATCAAGATTTCTTATGCGCATTTGATATTAATGCGGGAATATGTACTCCCCTATTTACTGCGACAGATATGCCTTTACAGATAACTTCTGCTAGTAATTACAGTGTTAATGATGGAATAATTACTGCAAATTATTCTGAAGAAATTTTTACAAGTCAACTAGAAGCTAATCATTTTGTAAATCCAAATCCCGGCGGTATTAATAACGGCAGAGGCAGATCTAAATTAGGAAAGAAAAGTTCTTTCTTAGTTAATTTATTAATAACTCTTGCGGTTGCTTTTGCTGTGTTAACTGCATATTTTATGTTTACTTCCCTCGTGGTTGGTACCCTTAGCATTTACGCAGCTGCAACAGTGGCATACGCCTCGGTTACAACTGCCATGACGCCTTATTTAACTGCAATTGGGCCGGTAGGATGGACAATTCTTGCAGTTATTGCTATACTAGCTATTACGGGAGCTGACATTGTAAGCGAACTTGCAAATTTTGAAGATAGCGTAAAAGAAGTGGGTTCCGATTTCAACGATTGGGTAGAAAGTTGGTAATAATAGAAAATTTAACAGGAAATAAAAAATGGCTATAAGCAATAATCCAAGTGCAATACAAACTTCGGCATTAGCTAATGCTCCTATTTATAGTGCAGCACAACTAATGAGTTTTGCGATTTCAGAAATGCCGCCTAATACTAGAATATACGTATATTGTAATGATATTAATATCTCAGAATTTTGTGCACCAGTATTGGAAACGGCGCAAATAGGTCAGCCTATTATAACAAATCAATTGGGGACTGCGACGGGATATTTGTATATACCAAGTGATCCCAATTCTAAATTTAAATTTTTAACAGGTGAAATTATTTTAACATTTGGGGATTCACCTACAAGTGTTGCAGATTCTAAATACATTTCAGAATCAGTATTCTATAATTATGGTTTGGATTTTGTTAGTTCTGTGGAAAAAGATATTACAGCATTAAGACGAAATACTAGAATTAGAACTAATCCAACAGGTAATGCTGTAGGCCCAGATGTATCTCAATTAAAATTAGATCCAATGGCACAAACATTTACTGTGGATGAAACTGCATATCCCCTTGGATTATGTATAACTGGGCTATCTTTATTCGTGTATCAAAAAGATGCAACTCTTCCGTTGGCTGTTGAAATAAGACCCGTTGTTAATGGAAAACCCTCACTAACAGAATATATTACAGGTTCATTTGTAATTGTCGATCCTGCGTATATTGATGTATACGACGGGACTACTGGTTTTGCACCAACAACAAATTTTCAATTTGATCATCCGCTTTATTTGCGCCCGGGCCAATATGCATTTTGTGTATTGACTAAATCTAATCAATATGAATTACTTGCTGCTAAATCCGGCGACGGCAAAACAGTAAAACAACCGTTTTCGGGAAAATTATATCTTCCTCAAAATACAGGAGAATGGCTTGCAAGTGAGAATATAGATTTGACATTTGTCTTAAGAAAGGCAGTATTTGATACTGGCACTGTTACTATAGAAATGAAATCTGTTTCAGATACTGCAGGAGTAGAATATGATCGTTTTAGATTTTTATCCACAACGGTAGGTTTAGCAGACATAGCATACACGGACTATAAACTATCAACAACAACCGCTGGATCCAGATTAAAATCAAGTTATAAATCTATTAAACCGGGATTGAATGCTGATTTATCGGGGCTAATGGTCGCAAAAGATGAGGGTGACGTCACCGTTCAAGTATCTTTAACTTCTAAAAATAAAGATGTTACTCCTATTTTAGATAGAGATTTAATAGGTGCTCAATTATATAGGACATATATTGATCCTTATTCATATACTATTTCTCAAACAGAATTAAGACCAGCAGGAGGTACGGCTGTATGCAAATATATTTCAAAACCTATATCCTTAGCAGATGGCTTTGATTCCACTGGTATAGAAGTTATACTTGAAATTAGTAGACCAATTGGATCAGATATTGAAGTATTTTGTAGAGTTCTTGCCAGAGATGATCGATCTGTTTCTAATGGTATCTACGATAGACCTTATACTAAAATGGAGTTAACATTCCCTGGAGCTAAAACATATTCTGGAACTAAAGATATTTTTAACACAGAAAAATATAAAATTTTAGATCCGTTCTTATCATACTCAAGTACTGCTAATGGATTAGCTGCCAAATTTAGTGATTTCTCAACCTATCAAATTAAAGTAGTATTTTATGCAAGTGACCCTTTATATCCACCTAAGTTAAAATCATTAACTGCAGCTGCAGTTATCTAATGCAATACGATTATTTACCAATAGAAGGTCAACCAGGATTTGTAAAAGATCCTATGTCCTCAGCTATATTAAATACTGATCTTGGCGCACTACAAGAATATAAAAATAAAAGAAAACAAGCAAAGCAAATTCAGTCAATGCAAGAGGAAATAAATATGTTGAAGGAAGAACTTGCAGCAATTAAAAATCATCTTAAGATAAGTTAACGCCATGCCAAATACAACAAATTTATCAAACGTAAACGTAGGGTCATCTGCAAATGCAGGAGACGGCGACGTTTTACGAGAAGCCTTTATAAAGGTTAATGCAAATTTCAATGCTGTTTATAATAGCGGACAGTATAAATCTTACATATCTGATACTCAGGATTTTCCCGGATACTCATGGGATGGTGATACTAACACAGGTATGTACCATGCAGGAACAGGTAAAATAGGTTTTACAATTAATGGCACACCTCATTTAATATTAGATGAAGCTGGAACTATTAAATGGTTAGATGCAGAATTATCTACAAAGGGATATGTTGATGCAAGTATTGCAGCATATACTGGCGGTATATTAAATGGAAATATAGGTGGCTTACCCCTAGTAGCATCCTTACCTACAGTAGGCAATTATGAAGGTAGAGTTGCATATTATCTAGGAGATATTTGGACATATACTAGTTATCCCATAGGCAATGGTTCGGGGTTGAGTGCAGATTCCGCAATTGCTAGGGCCGCGGGTTCAGACTCACGATGGGTTAGATTCAGAGGCGACCAAGCAATGTCCATTGGTTTGGTTAAACCAAGTAATGCCCCCGAAGGAACAACATTCTACGAAACAGGTAATGCTGCAATTTACTTGTATCTATCTGGACAATGGAGAACATTATCCAGCATAATTACATCAAGTGCACCTGCAGGTTTAGATGTTTTGGTTAGCTTGCCCGCAGTAGGAGATGCTAGTAATTATTCTGGAAGAACTGTTGTAGTTGGAACAACATCGTATATTTTTATATCCGGGCAGTGGAAAAACTTAGGCGATTATATTACAGGAGCATCTTCGAACACTGGATCGGGCATAACGTCTGGAGCAACATTACCTGCATCTGCAAATGTTGGTGAGTTATTTAGAGTAACAGGTACTGGTTTGTACATATATGATGGTGGTTGGAAAACTATTCCCCAATATACTGCAAATACAGGTACTGCAAGTATTAGAACTCTTGCGACATTACCTGCAAATGTAACATATTATAATGCAGGCGATTTAATAATTGTTGGGGGAAGAACTTATATATTAAATGAAACAAAAACATCTTGGGCATTGTTTACTCCAGGTGCAGCAAATACTATAACTAATATAGTTTTATCTGCGGGACAAGTAACAACAAACGTATTAGCAAATAGTTCTGTAACTGCAGTTAAAATATTGGCAAATACGATTACTGGTAATAAATTAGAAGACAATACTATTACCTCAATAAAAATACAGGATGAAGCTATAACCGCAGCAAAAATTGCAGCAAATAGTATTACATCTGCAAAGATACAGGCAGGTGTAATCACATCAAGAGAGATTGCAAGTAATTCTATTCCTGGATCTAGATTACAGGTTGGTTCCATAACTTCCAGAGAATTAGCTACGGCCTCAATACCTGCAACAGCTGTAACTGCAAATACATTATCTGAAATATCTCAAAATGCTGGCAATATAGTATCAGGAATTTTTAGTTCAGCTGACGGTAAAATGGTTATAGATTTGAATAGTAAATTTATTAGAATTGAAATATGAGCACAAATGTTTTTTGGGCGGGTAATGTTGCTAATGTTGCCGTAGTATCTATTTTTAATAATCCTACGAGCGAAGAAGGTAATAACAAACCATTAACTAATAGATTTAATAATTTAGCCAATATTTATTTTGATTCTAGGTTTAACTATATTAGTTTATATTCTCAATTTAATTTTACTTACAATTATGGAAATATTAGTGCAGGAAGTGCAGGCAACACAATTACAACTGTTGCTTATCATAATTTAGGTTATCCTCCTGCCGCAATAATGATAGATATAGACACCAGAGAAGTTTTAACTAATGGTAATTATATCCAAACATTAAACTATGATTCTTATAGGACAATATCTTTATTAATTGATTCCGAAAAATTTTATATCAAAGAAAACTATAATACAATCACTACAGATTTGCCATCAATTACAAGACGTTATAATATTTTTGCTTTTACTAATACTGCGGATTCAAATTAAATGTCTTATCTTTTAAATTTATCCTCAAACTTAATCACACTAAGTAACGTATTTACCACACTAAAATCACATATTGTTAAGGATAATAATCAATTAGAAACAGGAACATTTTCATTTACTAAAACATTAGTTGCATCCGAATTAAGATTATATCAAGAAACAGAAGATGGTTTGCTTTATGGATCATATAATGATTCGGCAACAAGACAAACACTAGATCCAGCAAATCCAATTAACGGACCTTTTATAGAAAATTATTCTATATTAGGAGATTTAAATTTAGATAATTTTGTAAATTTATTACTAATAGATAAACCTCCAATTAGAACAGGTTTTTATAATTTTGAAATACAAGGACTATCTTTTACAGGAATAGTTAGGCAACTAACAAAATATACTCATTATGATTGGGAAAAGAATACAGGAAAATATTCATATGTCCAGAAAGGTGAGTTGGGGTATGCTATAGAAATTAGTAAAAATTTACTATATACTGCAGAATCTTCAATTTCTCCGTTAGTAGGATTAGACGGAAAAAATCCTACAATATATGTTTACACCCCAACAGAATTAAATTTAGCTTTGCGAAACTTAACTGGGGGTGAGAAGATAACATCAAGTACTGCCGTGATTAATCCAAGTTCATATGTTCAAAGTATTCCGGGAGCAAATACTAAAGTAACAGGAACACTACCTATTACAATTTTTTATATTACACCCGAAGAAGCATTACGTTATATTGCAAGTTATACAGATCTTATTGTTGCATTTGGTGCAGATTATAAAAAGGGACAAGATCATTATGCAAGGTCGGGAGCGTTAGAAGGAAGATTAATTACATTTGATCCCATATCGTATTTAAATAAGTATTCTGATTTAAGAACACTATATGGATATAATACTTATAATGCAACTATACAGTATATAACTACAGGTTACTATGAAGGCAGAACAATAGATAACGCAAGTAATTTTAATCCTTTATCCGGAGGATTGTATGATATTGCAGCACAATCAATATTAGCTTCGGGTACTTTCATATGGCAAAATGGTCCAACTATTAAAACGTCGGGTAAAGATTTGACTTATAATTATAATAGTACGACATATAATAGCGGAACTATAATAGATTTTATTAGTAACGTACATTATTTAAGGATAATTTAACATGGGAATATCTTTAAATAAAAATAGTGCCTTTACAATAACAGATAATTTAGGTAGTACTAAATTTTCGTTAAATAGTAAAATGCCTCACATTTTACACGAAGTTACAGGTAATGTAGTTATCCCCGGATTATCTTTATCTGTAGGACAACAAACATTAACAAGAGTAGATACTTTAGTAACATTAGCAGATACTTATATCTCCACAGATAATTCTAATAATTTTATTTTTCCTTTAATAAAGATTACTGGCGGAGTTGCTGATACTGGAGGTAAGGTTCTTCCTGCTCTAGGTTCTACTGTGTTAAGAATTATAAAAGATCAGACAACAAATTCAGTGTTGGGCACATCAGTATTAGATTGTATACAGGATCAGGGCAGTTTAAAACTTATATGCACTAATAATTTTGATAGGGGGACCTCAGGATTTGCAATAGGAGATGTTGGAATTACGATATCCTATCGAGTTTATTACGGAAGATTTAACTAATAAATACTACAATGGCAACGAATAAAAATATAAACATAGACCAACGAGCATCTTTTATCGATTATGCTCAATATTTAGATATCTCAAAAACACCAATATCTTTAGTTGGATATAATGTAAAAGCTCAATTAAGAAAATCTTACTATTCATCTAACTCCGTTTCTTTTACAACAGTATTGGCCAACGCATCAAATGGAAATATTTCTATATCTTTAACTGCATCTCAAACTGCAAATCTTGACGGAAGATATGTTTATGATATAACCGCAAATACTGCAAATACTACGATAAGAATACAAGAAGGTATTGCAACAGTTAATCCAGGAGTAACCCGATAATGGCAACCGTAACAACTAGAGAACAACTAAAAGATTATTGTCTTCGACGATTAGGTGCACCCGTTATTGAAATAAATGTTGAAGAAAATCAAATTGAAGATCGCATAGATGATGCGTTTCAATTTTATAGAGAATATCATTATGATGCTGTAGAAATGGTTTATCTAAAACATCAGTTTACAACCGACGATATTAATAACCAGTACATATCTGTTCCGGATACAGTAGTCGGTGTAAATAGAGTACTACCCTTTAGTAATAAGTCAGATGGTACTAATATATTTAGTATTCGATATCAAATATTAGTAAATGATCTTTATAGTTTAATGTCTACTAACATTATTTACTATTATCAGGTTAAATCAGAATTAGAATTAATTAATCAAATTTTAGTGGGTATCAAACCTATAAGATTTAATAGACATATGAATCGTCTATATATAGATATGGATTGGGGAGCAGATGCTACCGTAGGGGATTTTATTATTGTAGAATGTTATCGTATATTGGATCCAGAGACATATAGAGACGTATATAACGATATGTTCCTTAAGAGATATTGTACTGCATTGATTAAACGTCAATGGGGTGAGAACTTGAAGAAGTTTAACGGAGTACAACTCCCTGGCGGAGTATCAATCAATGCGGATCAGATTTATCAAGATGCATTAACTGAAATAACACAGATTGAATCTGAAATGCAATCTAGATTCGAATTACCTGTAGATTTCTTTACAGGATAAACTTTAAGTATTTTATTAACAGGGTACATAGCAAATGATAACACCTTGTCAATAGAAAGTCAATACAATTATGGCAACCGTTAACCCTTATTTTCAATCTGGTGGTACGATAGGTAGGTCTTCTGAACAAAGTTTGTACGAAGACTTAATGATCGAATCCATGAAGATTTATGGTTTTGAAGTCTATTATTTACCGCGTAAGTCTAACAGTTTGGATTCTATTTTATCAGAAGATCCTTTGAATACTTTTGATTATGCCTATCCGATTGAAATGTATTTGGAAAATACTATGGGGTTTGAGGGCGACGGCGAACTAATGTCCAAGTTTGGTTTAGAAATTCGAGACACCGGTACTTTTATAGTATCAAGAAAAAGGTGGACAGATGTCATTGGTTCCCAGAACGTAACTATTCTTCCGCGCCCAGCAGAAGGCGATATAATATTTTTTCCGAAATCTAAATCGTTTTTTGAAATACGCAAGGTTGAGAGTAAGGAACCTTTTTATCAGATTGGTAAAATATATATCTATAAAATGATGTGTGAGTTATATCAATTTTCTAATGAAAGATTCAATACGGGTGTTTATGAAATTGATAGTTTAACAGCGGAGGCTACTCTCGATGTTGAGGATCATCAATTATTGTTAGAAACAGGTGATGCTTTATTATTTGAAGTAAATGCATTGACTCCAGTTATACTGGAAAATTATAGTTTATCTGCGGATGGCCATGTTCAAATTGGCGCTCAAAATGAATCATTTACTGACGAAGGAAAAGATGTGCTAGATTTTTCTGAAAGAAATCCGTTTGGTGAGGTATTCCAATAATGTTAGATCAAAGATTTTACTGGGGTACCATACGCAAATCAATTGTTGCTTTTGGTAATATGTTTAATAATATTACTATTGAACGCAAAGATGCTGCAGGAAATGTAGTACAACTACAGCGAGTACCTTTATCGTATTCTCCCCAACAAAAATTCTTGGCTAAAATTAGGCAACAGCCTAATGTAGATAATACTAATTTTCAGGTCATTCTTCCTAGAATGGGATTTGAAATGGTTTCGCTTGATTATGATCCTAACAGAAAAATTAGTCCAATGCAACAAAGTAGAACTATCAATAGTTCTACATCCGCTTCTGCTCAGTATGCACCCACTCCGTATAACATAAATGTATTACTGTATATCTATGCTAAGAATCAAGATGACGGCCTACAAATTATAGAACAAATATTGCCATATTTTAATCCAGATTATAACTTAACAATTCATGCTATTCCCCAACTAAATATTAATAATGACCTTCCCATAATATTAAATTCTATTGGATTTACAGATGACTATGAAGGCGATATGACAACTCGTCGGGCAATTATGTGGACGTTAAGTTTTATTATGAAATTAAACTTTTATGGGCCCGTTAATAAACAAGGCATTATTAATAAGGTCACAACTAATACGTTCAGAGATGCTGCACTAAATTCTCAGCAGTCTAGAATAATTGTAGAAGGAACCGGCGATTTAGCAAATACTATTCCTGCTGGTAATGTAACTTATCTTAATACTTTTGTGGATTTCTAAATGAAAAATATAGAACAATTAAATAATTTATTTAATTTAGATCCCATAACAGACAAATCCATGGAACTAACTACTATTCCTGAAGCAATGAATTCTAACAAGGAAATAGATCAAGAAGATGATTATCAATTGGCAAGACAGACTATGAGAAAACTTCTAATGAAGGGGGAAACTACATTGGATGATCTTATTGAATTGTCTAAAAATTCTGAGCATCCTAGGACATATGAGGTTGCAGGGCAATTTATGAAGACTATGTCTGATGTTTCTAAAGATCTTTTAAATTTACAGAAACAAGTTAAAGAATTAAAAGCAGACGATATACAACAAAAAATTGGTACTCAGAATAATGTGGTGTTTGCTGGGTCAACCGCAGAACTATTTAAAGCATTGAAGCAACATAAAGATAATGGTAATATAATTGAGCAATAAACCTACATCATATAACGGTAATCCCAATTTAAAACAAATTGGTACTACCATATCGTATACCAAAGAACAGGTTACGGAAATCATTAAGTGTTCTCAGGATCCAATTTACTTTATTGAAAATTATTGTCAAATAGTTTCATTGGATAGAGGTTTAATCCCATTCAAATTATACGACTGTCAAAAAGAAAAAGTACATACGATTCTAAATAATCGTAAAGTGATTCTTATGGAAGGTCGCCAACAAGGCAAGACTATAACATCCGCTGCATGCATTCTTTGGTATACGTTATTTCAGGAAAATAAAACAGTTGCGATTCTGGCGAATAAATCTTCAGCAGCGCGTGAAGTGTTATCTCGGTATGAGCTAATGTATGAGATGCTTCCAATATGGATGCAGCAAGGAGTCAAGACATTTAACAAGGGCGACATTGAACTTGAAAACGGATCCAAAGTATTTACGGCAGCAACAAGTACATCGGGTATTCGAGGTAAATCTGTAAATTGGTTATATATTGACGAGGCGGCAATTATTCCAAATAATGTTGCAGAGGAATTTTTTACATCTGTTTATCCGACAATTTCTGCGGGTACTACTACAAAAATTCTTCTTACATCTACACCGCTAGGTTATAATCATTTCTGGAAATTCTGGAATGAAGCAGAACAGGGGCTGAATGGGTTTGTGTCCTTGTTTATCCCATATAATAGAATTCCAGGCAGGGACGATAAGTGGGCGGCAGAACAAAAAGCTATGCTCGGTGAACTTAAGTTCAATCAAGAGGTTTTATGTAATTTCTTAGGATCTTCTAACACACTAATCAATCCAGATACCATTGGAAAAATGTCCGTTAAACCCTATGTATATACTAAGGATGGATTGGATATTTTTGTAGAGCCTGAAGAAGAACACATATACATGTTGGTAGCCGATACTTCTAGGGGGGTCGGTGGAGATTACTCAGCGTTTACTGTTCTTGATATTACTGCGTATCCATATTCGGTTGTTGCAAAATATAGAAACAATAAAATCAGTCCCCTTCTTTTTCCAAATATAATATATAAAGTAGCGAAAGATTATAATAAAGCCTATTGTTTGATAGAGATAAACGATAATGGGCAGCAGGTTGCAGATTCGCTATATATGGATTTGGAATACGAAAACGTATTCTTTGTGGGAAGTAATAGTAAGAGTGGACAATATCTCTCTGGAGGATTTTCTTCAGGGGCGACTCTAGGTGTTAGAACTACTAAACAGGTGAAACGCTTAGGATGTACTTCTTTTAAGAGTTTGGTGGAAAGTACCAAACTGTTAATCCACGACCCCGATATAATTAATGAAATATCTACATTTATAGAAGTTAGGGGAACACATAAGGCGGATGAAGGATATCAGGACGATTTGGTAATGTGTCTGGTACTATTTGCATGGGCAACAAATGAACTATTCTTTAAAGACTTAACCGACACCAATCTCAGAAAAGCCTTATATGAGGAACAATTCAAACAAATTGAAGAAAATCTGACTCCATTTGGTATTATAGAAAATGGTATACCTGACGAAGAAAAACCTCAAATCATGACAGACGCAATTTGGTTTAGTGCAGCATCAAAATCTCCACAAGAAATTGAAGAAGCTCAAAGAAGATTCCTTGAAAATGTCTAAAAGACAGTACTTATAAATAAATAGAAATCATAATATAGACAAATATCTATAAAATTATCAAGGAGAAGACGATGGCATTTCAGCTTTCACCTGGCGTTGTAGTAACGGAACAGGACCGAACAACAGTTGTCCCAACAGTTGCAACCACATCTGGAGGGTTCGCAGGCGCATTCCAATGGGGTCCTGTAGAAGAAGTAACAACTGTAGATTCAGAAACCAATTTAGTTAATGCGTTTGGTAAACCAAACGATACTACTGCAGGATACTTTTTTACTGCTGCAAATTTCTTATCGTATGGTAATAATTTAAAAGTAGTTCGTGTAGTGGATAAGGGTGTTGCGAGAAACGCGGTTACTAGACCCACCGGTACAGTTACGGGGGTTAACATTCCTGCGAATAATACAACCGACCAAATATATTTTACCTCTACTGCAAATTTAACTGCCTTTTTTGATGTGGATCAATTTGTTATTACTAGGGCGACAGGCACTCCAGTTTTAAATACTAGTAATGGTAAGGTAACAAGTTTGACAGTATCCAGTACTGGTTTTGGATATAATACCGCGCCAACTGTTAGCTTTGTCGGGGGTTCTCCTTCAAGTAGTGCAACTGCGACTGCAACACTATCAAGCGGACAAATATCTAATATATTTGTATTAAATGGCGGTAATAATTATACCGCCTTATCAAATGTTGTAATTCAAAATCAATTTTCAACATCTGCACGAGCAAATCTAGTAGTAAGATTTAGAATGAGAGATGCCAATATTTCTGTTATTGGATCTAATTATGATGCTAATGCAAATATCGTATTCTCTGGTAATATTGACGCTACCGGTGTACATGCCACAGCAAATTTAGTTATTACCAATGGCAACATTACCGGTGTAACAATAGTAACACAGGGTAATGGTTATATAGGTGCACCAAACGTAACAATTAATAGAAACAGCGCAAACGTTGGGACTAATGCAACCGTAGTTGCAAACGTTGCGTATGGGTATATTGATAGTATTACTATAGACAACCCCGGTGTTGCTGGATACGACTTTATTCCTAACGTAACAATTAATAAAAATAATCTATTGGGCGGCACAAATGCTGCGGTTCAAGCTCGTATTAGTGCATTTGTTAGTACATTAACTCTAACTGCAAATGGATATGGTTATGTAGGTACCCCGTCTGTATTAATTATACCTGCAACAGCTGATTTAAATTATATTACTTCAAATGTCGCAGCAAACGCAATAGTTAAATATCCGTTACAATCTGTTACTATAACAAATGCGGGTTCTGGGTATACTTCCAATGCAAATACTGTTTCTATTTTAGAAAATAGTGTGGCAGTATTTAGTGCAACATCAAATATATCTTTGGCTCCTCCCGTTATAACTAACGACGAGAATTTTATTCTAAATTATTCTTCAGGTGGCCTCGCATTTGGAGAATTTGCTGCAAGATACCCTGGTGCGTTAGGAAATTCTATTAAGGTTTCTATGGCGGATTCTGCAACTTATAGTACATGGTTGTACAAGTCGCAGTTTAACGGCACTCCTGGTACATCTGCATATGTTAGCGAAAAATCTGGTTCCAATGATGAACTACATATTTTAGTTATAGACGCGGATGGATCTTGGTCAGGTACTGCAGGTACAATCTTAGAAAAATATGCTTACGTATCCAAGGCATCTGATGCTAAGAATAGCGACGGCTCAACTAATTATTATAAGAATATAATTAATAACCAATCGGAATATATTTGGTCTTTAGATCATCCATTGGAAGTTACAAGCTGGGGAGCTGAAGCAAAATCAACAGCATTTGGAAGTTTAGCGGCAAATGTAACAACCACATTAACCGGCGGCGTTTCAGGAGATAGCGTTTCTACAGGAAATGTTTCAACAGGATATGCATTATTCTCAAATGACGAATTGTATGATATTGGTCTAATTCCGATGGGACCAACAACTGCAGTATCTGCTGTTAATGCTGCGATTGCTATTGCCGAATCAAGAAGAGACGCTGTAGTATTTGCTTCCCCACCTTATGTAGATGTTGTTAATACCACAGGGCAAGCAGATAAGATTGTCACTTATAGAAATCAATTAACATCCTCATCTTATGCAGTTCTAGATACTGGTTGGAAATATCAGTATGACCGATATAACGACAAGTACAGATATGTTCCCCTAAACGGCGACATTGCTGGTCTTGCAGTAAGAACAGATCTAATATCTGATCCTTGGTTCTCCCCTGCAGGTTACAATAGAGGCGTAATTAAGAATTTAGTTAAATTAGCTTATTCACCTACTAAAACAGATAGAGACATACTATACAAGAGCGGTGTTAATCCTGTAGTAACATTCCCAGGTCAAGGCACATTATTGTTTGGAGATAAGACTCTTCTATCAAGACCAAGTGCATTCGATAGAATTAATGTTCGCAGATTGTTTATTGTTCTTGAGAAGTCTATTGCAACTGCAGCAAAATTCCAGTTATTCGAATTCAACGATCCATTTACAAGAAATCAATTTAAGAATATTGTGGAACCATTCTTAAGAGATGTACAAGGTCGTAGGGGCATAACAGAATTTAAAGTAGTTTGCGATGAAACTAATAATACTCCCGCAGTCATAGACAGAAATGAATTTACTGCAGATATTTTCATTAAACCATCAAGAGCTATTAATTTTATTCAGTTAAATTTCATAGCAACAAGAAGCGGTATTTCTTTCGAAGAAGTTGGCGCTTAATAGGAGATCCAAATGGATATATCAGAATTCAAAACAAAATTAGGCGGCGGCGGCGCAAGACCGAATCAGTTTGAGGTAGTTATTAATTACCCAGGTAGTATAGGTCAAAAAGCTGGACAAACCGGAAGGTTCTTAATAACTACCGCGGAATTGCCTGGGCAAACGATGGGAGTTACTCCCATTTATTATAGAGGCCGTTTAATTAAATTGGCAGGCGATAAGGAATTTGCTCCTTTTAGTTGTTCCGTAATTAATGACAGTGAGTTTACTGTTAGAAGCGCATTAGAGGCGTGGATGAATCTTATTGAGGATAGATTAAATAAAACGGGTTTACAAAACCCAAATGATTACCAAAAGGTAATAAGTATTTTTCAAAAGGATCGTAACGATAATATTTTAAGAGAATATAAATTGGATGGAGCCTTTCCGGTGGAAGTTGGACCAGTTCAATTAGATTTTGGTAGTAACGACCAAATCTCAACATTTGGAGTATCGTTTCAATATCAGACATTTAGTATTGTGGAAACGCCTGCAGCGGCTGCTTTGCTTCGTACCGGTTGAACAAGATAAACAGTAATACTTTTGAAAGAATTTAATTATGGCAGTTAAGCTATTTGGCTTTACCTTTGGTCGAGATGATGCAGATGACCAACCGATAACAAAAAATAAACAAGGATTCGCCACACCTATATTAGATGATGGCGCGTCTACTGTACAAGCAGGTGGATATTTTGGTACGTATGTTGACTTGGATGCAACTACAAAGTCTGAATATGAGCTGATTACTCGTTATAGAGAAGCCGCATTATATCCAGATACCACCTCCGCGATTGATGAAATTTTAACTGAGGCAATTGCAGCAATAGATGACGAAGCAATTGTCAAAGTAAATTTAGATATGCTTGACATACCTGATGATATTAAAGATACTATTGAAAAAGAATTCGACACGATACTACAGTTGTTAGATTTTAACGATAAAGGTTATGATATCTTTAGACGTTGGTATGTAGATGGTAGATTATATTTTCAAAAGATTATTGATACTAAAAACCCAAGAAGAGGTGTTTTAGAACTTATTCAAATTGATCCTAGAAAAATTAAAAAATTACGTGAGGTTAAGAAAGAAAAAGACAGAGATACTGGCGTAGATCTAATTAAATCTGTTGAAGAATTTTTTGTTTATAATGATAAAGGATTAACTTATAATCCAACATATTCTACTACTGCTCATCAGGGCATAAGAATAAACACAGATGCAATCTGTTTCGTGCCATCTGGTCTATTGGATTATGATAAGAATATAGTAATTGGTCATTTACACAGAGCAATTAAGCCTGTCAACCAATTAAAGATGATGGAAGATGCATTAGTTATTTACAGAATAGCTAGAGCACCTGAGAGAAGAATATTTTATATTGACGTAGGTAATTTACCTAAGTTAAAAGCTGAGCAATATTTAAAAGATATTATGGCTCGTTACAGAAATAAAATTGTGTACGATTCGAATACAGGTGAGATTAGAGACGATCGTAAGATGATGTCAACACTTGAGGACTTTTGGTTGCCTAGAAGAGAAGGTGGCAGAGGCACAGAAATTGATACATTGGCCGGTGGAGAAAATCTTGGTCAGATTGAGGATGTGAACTATTTTCAAACTAAATTATATCAGGCATTAAATGTTCCTTTGTCAAGAATGCAACCGCAATCAGGTATCTCGTTTGGTAGGGCGACTGAGATAACTAGAGATGAGTTGAAATTTGCGAAGTTTGTTGGTAGATTGCGAAAGAAGTTTAATGAATTGTTTACCGATTTATTAAGAACGCAATTATTACTAAAAGGTGTATTGACTGATAAAGACTGGACTAATATAAAGGACAAAATCCAATATAGATATACGCAGGATCAGTATTTTGAAGAAATGAAAGATGCTGAGAATATGAGAAACAGAATTGATTTGTTAACGCAGATTCAACCGTTTGTTGGTGCATATTACAGTCAAGATTATGTTATGAAAAATATACTAAGAATGTCGGAAAAAGAAATTGCAGCAATGAAGAAACAGATAGAATCTGAACCTCCACCGCCGCAAATTGGTATGCCGGGTATGCCCCCAGGCCAGCTTCCGCCAGGACAAGATCAGGATCAACAACCACCGCCTCAATAAATAATGTAAAGGAAAAATTATGGAATCGTCAGTTATTCATCACATGGTAGATAGTATTATTAATAATCAGCAAACTGATGCTATGGAAAAATTTAATGAAATCATGGCAACAAAAATTACTGATGCATTAGATGCCAAAAAAATGGAACTTGCATCTAATATAGGCAAAGAACAGGGACAAGAAGAACATGAAGAAATTTAAAGAACTCAGAGAGAGTTATTTAGAAGAAAAACTAAAAGCCTCGGATCCTGCCGGAAAATACATACACGATTTTGTGCATTCTGATAATCCTAAATTTGCAGGTAAATCTAAAGCAAAACGTATTCAAATGGCTTTAGCTGCTTCGTACGGCGCTAAAGGCAAATCTAGAAATGAAGATGTTGAATCTGTAGAAGAAGGCATGATGGATACTGTAAAGACTGTTGCTAAGAAAGTTGGCAAAGCTTTAACCGGCGGATCAGATCAAGATCAATTAAAAAACCTACAAAAGAAAATGGGCGTGCCTCAAACAGGCAAAAAGCCAACTTCTAAATAAGAGAACAACATGGCAATAACAAAATCCATATTACAAAACGTAAGACAACAAACAGTTGTTAAACTTATTAATGACGGTAGTTCTGCAGTACAATCTGCAAGTGTTACTTTAAGAGAACTTAAATTAGCGGATGAAACATTTTTGGGTGACGCATTTTGTAATGTTAATATCCAAACAGTAATATTTTCAGCATCTGATTCTTCAGCCAATCCTATTGTTATTGCAAGAGGTAACACGCTTTCAAATGCATTTATTGTAGGCAATGTAATGTACTTACATGGTGCAGATAGTTTTGAATTAGATCAGGGCGCAGGATTCCATGATCAAGTATTAAATTCTTCAAACATTTCTGTTTTGATGCCAGCTCAATCTATGTTATATTTGGTTTTAGGTAAGTCTGCAGGTTATCAAGAACCAGATCAACAGACTAAATTCTAAGTAGGACTATTATGAGATTAATTAAAGAAGTAGCACAAGATGTAAATTATCTAATTGAAGCCAAAGAAGGCGGCGGCAAGAATGTTTACATCGAAGGAATTTTTGCACAATCTGATACTGCAAATAAAAACAATCGTTCATATGGTAGAAATATCATGGAAAGAGAAGTTGGTAAGTATCAAGATTTAATCGGACAAAGAAGATCTCTCGGAGAACTCGGTCATCCGGAGAATCCTTCTATCAACCTGCATCAGGTTTCCCACCTAATCACTAGCCTTAAAATGGAAGGCAAAGATGTATATGGTAGGGCAAAAATTTTAGAAACACCGATGGGTGTTATTGCAAGAAATTTAATAGAAAATGAGGTTCGTTTAGGCGTATCGACTAGAGGGCTAGGATCGTTAAAAATGAACTCAAATGGAATTAACGAAGTGCAGGATGACTTTCATCTAGCAACCGTTGATATTGTGGCTGATCCTTCCGCACCAGAAGCTTTTGTTCAAGGCATTATGGAATCTGCAGAATGGATACTAGAAAATGGTATTTGGAAAGCAGTCCACATTGAGGCGGCACAAAAGCAAATAAGGGCTACATCTAAGAAAAACTTGGATGAAGTTAAGTTAAAAATATTTGAACAATTTGTTAATCAATTGTCTAGGTAACTAGAATTATAAATATCAATTGAAGAACATCAATACATTTAGGAGACACTAATGTCAGTAGAAAGTAAAGTTAAGGAATTGCTAGAAAAAGTAACAGCAAAAACTTCAGTTAATGAAGAAGCTGGAGCTATGGTTCCTACCAAGCAAAAAGATTCCACAATTAAAGCTGCCAACTCTGGCGATAGTAGTCAGCCAAGACAAGGCGATTCGCAAGACGCATCTCACGAAACTCGAGATGAAAAAGATGTTAACCAAGGAGCGATTACTGCAAAAGGTATTTCTAAAAATACTATTGCAATGAAAGGTCCAGTTGGTCAAGCACCAAACTTCACAACAGTAAAAGATCTAAGCCAAATTCCTCAGAATACAGGTATTCATGAAGAAGAAGCTGAAGAAGAAGATCTTGAAGTTGTAGCTGAAGAAGAACAAATGGAAGACGAAGAGACAACAGAAACTACTGTTGAACCCATTGATCTTTCTCCAATCTTTGGTGAAGATTTATCGGAAGACTTTAGAGAAAAAGCAACATCCATTTTTGAAGCAGCAGTTATTGCTCGCGTTAATAATGAAATGGAAAAAGTATCAGCAGCATTAGAAGAAAAATATGCTGAGGAATTTACAGTATATACCGAAGGCGTTGTAGAAAAAATTGACGCTTATCTCAACTATGTTGTTGAGAACTACTTAGAAGAAAATAAATTGGCTGTTGAGAGTGGTCTTCGTTCAGAGATTGCCGAAGATTTCATGTCAGGTCTAAAGGCCCTATTCAAAGAACACTACATTGAAGTGCCTGAAGAAAAATATGATGTAATTAGTGAATTGCAAGATAAAGTAACGGAGTTGGAAGAAGGACTAAACAGTCAGTTGGAAAATAATGTTAATTTAAATACCGAAGTAACAGATCTAAGAAAGAAACTTATCATTAAGGAAATGTCTAAAGATCTAGCAGATACTGAGGCTAACAAATTAGCAAAACTTCTAGAGGGTGTAGAGTTCGATAATGCAGATTTCTATAAAGAAAAAGTATCTGTTATTAAAGAAAATTATTTCCCACGCGATGCTATTGTAACAAAAGAAACAGCAAAGCAAGCGCTTATAGAAGAAATCGCACCAACTGAAGTCTATTCAGGCAATGATGTTGTTTCGACTTATGCACAAGCCTTATCAAGAACAATCAAAAGAGCATAACTTATAAATAACTATAAGTTCAAACAGTTACCAACAAGGAGACATTAAATGTTTTTATCAGAGAATATTCAACAAAAGTGGTCAGCAATTCTGGATCATCCGGACCTGCCACAAATTAAAGACAACTACAAGCGTCAAGTTACAGCTGTATTGTTAGAGAACCAAGAAAAATCTTTACGTGAAGAGCGTCAAGCATTGTTCGAGACTCCAGCAAACAACATTAGCGCAACAGCAGGTATCGACAAATATGACCCAATCTTAATCGGTTTGGTTCGTCGTGCTATGCCTAACCTAATGGCTTATGACATCTGCGGTGTACAACCAATGACTGGCCCAACAGGCTTGATCTTCGCAATGAGATCAATCTACAAAACAGAACGTAATGATACTACTAACAGAGTTGAGGCATTGTTTAACGAAGCCAACACTTCATTCTCTGGTTCTATTCCAGGTACAGGTTCATTACCAGCTCATTCTGGTTCTAACCCAGTGTTTGGTACATACACCACAGGTAATGCAGTCTCTACAGCATCTATGGAAGCTGCAAGTCAATTTAATGAAATGTCATTCTCAATTGACAAGACTACAGTTACTGCTAAATCAAGAGCATTGAAGGCAGAGTACACTGTTGAATTGGCACAAGACTTGAAAGCAATTCACGGGCTTGACGCAGAAGCAGAATTGTCCAACATATTGTCACAAGAATTCATGTTTGAAATCAATCGTGAAGTTGTTAGAACAATTTATCAAGTTGCAAAAACAGGTTCACCTGCAACAGCAACAGCAGGAACATTTGACTTAGATATTGACTCTAATGGACGTTGGTCTGTTGAGCGTTTCAAAGGTCTATTGTTTAACATTGAGCGTGATGCTAATCACATTGCACAAGATACTCGTAGAGGAAAAGGTAACTTCATCGTTTGTTCTGCAGACGTTGCAAGTGCATTAGCTATGTCTGGTGTTCTAGACTATACCCCGGCTTTGTCTACAAACTTAAATGTTGACGATACAGGCAACACATTCGCAGGTGTATTAAACGGTCGTTACCGTGTTTACATTGATCCATATTCTGCAAACCTAGGAGCTGCTAATCAGTTCTACATGGTTGGTTATAAGGGTTCTTCTCCTTATGATGCAGGTATGTTCTACTGCCCATATGTTCCTTTACAAATGGTTCGTGCTATCGATCCTAACAGCTTCCAGCCAAAGATTGGCTTCAAGACACGTTACGGTTTGATTGCTAACCCATATGTTACATCTAGCGATTCTTTATCAGACGCAGATGCAGACAGATTTACAGCTGGTCGCAACCAATATTATCGCAAGACTAAGGTTGTAAACTTAATGTAATTAAGTAGCCGGCGTAGATCGGAATTTAAGGGGGAAGCAATTCCCCCTTTTTCTGCCTTTGCACAGGCTATAAATATATTAGATAACAAGGAAGCTTATGTATACAGCAAACATCAACAATCTACAAAGTAATTTTTATAACTCATTACCAAAAACTTATGATTATTTAAGACCTAATGCGTTTAGATTTGGTGTCAAAGATATACCTAATGTTTCCTTTACTTGTCAATCCGCAAATATCCCAGATATACAACTAGGATATGCGGTTCAACCTACCCCGTTTGTTGATATTCCTACTATCGGTGATAAGATTAATTTTGGTGAGCTTGCAATTAGATTTTTGATTTCGGAAGATATGTCAAATTATCTTGAATTATATAGATGGATAGTGGCTATAGGTTTCCCCAAAGACTATAACCAGTTCTCAACCTTTGTAAAAGATAGGCCAAGTAGATTTCCGTTTGTAACAAATACAAATGGTACCTCAGAGATTTTGGCATACTCGGATGCAACTTTAACGATTTTAGACTCGACAAACACAGCAAAAGTAAATATAATATTTAAAAACCTGTTCCCTACATCGTTGTCCGCTTTGGACTTTGATATAGCATCAGGAAGTGTAGAATATTTTACAGCGATAGCATCGTTCAAATATACTATTTTCGAAGTAGAACCCTTATAATATAACTTGGAGTTATTATGAATACAAAAAAGAAGATTACACCAATGGCTTTGCCAAAGGTGCCTGCATTGCCTAAAGTGCCAACAACACTAACACCCCCAGCAAATCCAAACGAAAATAAATTGGAAGTTAAATTAGATGATTTGCGAAAAGAAAAACTCTTCATAGCAACCCCTTGTTATGGTGGAATGTTGACAGAAGCATATTTCCGCTCAACAATTAGATTGTTAACATTCTGTAACCAACATCAAATCCCCGTGGCATTTGGTACTATTGCAAATGAATCATTAGTAACAAGAGCACGTAATGTACTTGTTGCTTATTTCCTACAAAGCGATTTTACTCGCTTAATGTTTATTGATGCAGACATTGAATTCCAAGTTGAGGATGTAATTAAATTAATTGCACACAATAAGGAAGTAGCAGTTGGTGCTTATCCTAAGAAGGGTGTAAATTGGCAGCGTATTCGCGAGTCAGTTAGACTGAAGGATGAAGGATATTCAGATCAACAGATCGCTTCTTTCGGTAGTGACTATGCTATCAACTTTAAATTCTTAAATCGCGATACTAAACAAATTGCTATTGAGAATGGTTTAATTCGGTTACACGATGGTGCTACAGGCTTTATGATGATTAAGCGTGAAGTTATCGATAAAATGATTGTACATTATCCTGAGCTTAAGTATAACAACGATTTAAATACTCCCCCAGAGTTGAATCCTCATTTCTATGCATTCTTTGATACTATGATTGATCCGAAGGACAAGCGTTATTTGTCTGAAGATTATACCTTCTCACGCAGATGGCAAGATATGGGCGGCGAAATTTGGCTTGACCCATCTATCAGCTTGAACCACTATGGTTCATTCAACTTTCAAGGCAATCCTCAGCAAATTATCCAAGTCGGTTAATTGAAGGCATTATATTATGAAATTAACTGAGTTGCAAGATACTTGGGAAGCGGATTGTAAAATCAATGAATTGAATTTGGGTCAGGAGTCTATAAAAACTCCTAACCTTCATGCAAAATATTTGAATCTACTTTCCTCTACACGCCTTAATCTTCGTAAAACTGAATCTGATTATTTAAATTGCCGACGCAAAAAGTATCGGTATTATAGAGGTGAGATGACACAAGCAGAATTAGAAGAGGAGAATTGGAGCCAATGGCAAGGTAATAAACCTCTTAAAAATGAAATGGATGAGTTTTTAACTGTAGATGCAGATTTGGTTATCCTGCAAGATAAAGTAGAATATTTTAAAACAGTATTATATCAGTTAGAACAAATTATTCGTTCCATCAATAGTAGAGGTTGGGATATTAAAAATGCTATTGAATGGCAGAAGTTTACTAATGGCATGATGTAATGGCAGATATAGTATTATCGAAAAAAGATGAAGTTTATCTTAGAGTAAAATGTGAACCTTCTCTTGGACAGGAATTAAATGATCATTTTTCATTTGATGTACCCGGAGCAAAGTTTCATCCCCTCTATAAGTCTCGTATGTGGGACGGCAAAGTTCGTCTATATTCTATGTTCACGCAGGAACTGTATGTTGGATTAAAAGAATATCTAGAAAGATTCTGTGACGAAAGAGATTATACTATAGATTACAGTAATTATGTACAGGAATGCGATGCCGTAACTTACGATATTGTTAGAAAATTTTGTGAAGATTTAAATATAGGCTCAAAGGGAAAGCCTATAGAAATTCGAGATTACCAAGTAGATGCAGTTTTTCAATCTATTAAAGATGGAAGACGTCTTTTACTATCTCCCACTGGTTCAGGAAAATCCCTTATAATCTATTGTCTTATTCGTTGGCACGAAAGATATAGTAGACGACAATTAATCCTTGTACCAACAACCTCACTCGTGGAACAAATGTATTCGGATTTCCAAGATTATTCTTGTTTGAATAATTGGAAAACATCTGAGCATTGCCATCGTATTTACGGAGGTCACGAAAAATCCAATGAATATGATGTTGTTATTAGTACATGGCAATCGTTATATAAACTACCTAAACCTTTCTTTAAAGATTTTAAAGTAATTTATGGGGACGAGGCACATAATTTTAAAGCTAAGTCTTTAACAAGTATTCTAAATAAATGTACTACATCGCCCTATAGAATTGGTACTACTGGAACATTGGATGGAACCAAAACACATAAGTTAGTTCTTGAAGGACTATTTGGTGCGGTGTATAAAGTTACCACCACCAAGAAACTTATTTCGGATAACCAGTTGGCAAATCTTGAGATTTATAATATAATATTAGAATACAGCGACGAATTGAGAAAAGGAACAAAGGGTAAGTCATATCAAGATGAGATGGATTTTATAGTTCAGCATGAACCAAGAAATAAATTTATACGCAATCTTGCCTTAAAACAGACAGGTAATACTTTAGTATTATTCCAATATGTTGAAAAGCACGGCAAACCATTATATGAGATGATTAAAGAAAAAGCTGAAAATAGAAAAGTCTTTTTTGTATTCGGTGGAACAGATACGGAACAACGAGAGGATATCCGTAGAATTACAGAATTAGAACCTGATGCTATTATTGTTGCTAGCTATGGAACATTCTCTACAGGAATAAATATTAAAAATCTACATAATATTATTTTTGCATCTCCGTCAAAATCTAGAATTAGAAATTTACAATCTATAGGAAGAGGTTTGAGAACAAGCGAAACTAAAACATCATGTAACCTTTATGATATTGCGGATGATCTAACATGGAAAAGTAAAAAGAATTATACTTTACTCCATATGGTTGAACGGATTAAAATATACAATGATGAGCATTTCAACTACAAATTAGTAAAGGTAAAAATATAATGGAAGATCTTTACTACAAATATTTAAAATTATCTTCAGGTGATAATATCATTTGTATGACAACAGATAATTGTGAGGATATTTACGATAGAAAGATTATACAAGTAACACAACCAGTTATTCTATCTGCAATACGTATGCCTTCTTCTAGAGGTATAGTGGAATCGTATATTATGTATCCATTATTTAGTTTTTCTGGAGAAGAAGTTTATACAATTCCAACAAGTCAAATTGTGCTTGTAATAAACATAAAAGAAAATTTAAAAAATAATTATTTAACTTATCTATCTGAACGGGACGAGGAAGAAGACTTACTTATTCCGGACGATGATGAGGATGTTATTGAAACAGGTGAAGAAACGATTGAAGAATTTTTAAATAGATTAGGAGATGAAACAAATGAAGACAAAGAAACCGAAGAATACGGAGAAGGAATTATTGTCGGTCGAGTCGGTAGAAATACAAAAAGACTCCACTGAGATTCCTCAAACCTCCCATTACGTAGATAATAAAAAATTCTTAGCTGCACTTATAGACTATAAAACTAGTATAGATGCTGCAAAAGAAAAGAATGAACAGATTCCCCAAGTACCAAGGTATATAGGCGAATGCTTTATTAAAATTGCTACGCATTTATCATATAAATCAAATTTTATTAATTACACATTTAAAGATGACATGGTTTCCGATGGCATCGAAAATTGTTTGACAGCTGCCACAAAATTTGACCCAGCAAAATCATCTAATCCGTTTGCATATTATACTCAAATTATTTACTTTGCCTTTATCCGTAGAATCCAAAAAGAGAAAAAGCATCAGGCAACTAAATATAAAATTATTGAGAATTTAGACTTAGATTCAATTATCCAAAATAGTGATGATTCGGAATCAAGTAGACAACTTGTAGATTATTTGAAAAAACAATTGGACAATATAGATCCCGAAAGACGGGAAACCCCCTCAGAAACGAAAACAAGAAAAAAGAAATTGGTAGAAAAAGATAATTCTTTTATTGACATGATTGACTAAATATAATATAATAGACTATACTAACAACTAAATACTTTATATTATGAATGATTCTAAAAAAGAAGTTATGTTTATTCTTCAGGAAGAATGTGCAGAAGTAACACAAGCAATTTCAAAATGTTTGCGCTTTGGAATAGATGGTGAATATAATGGTGCAACCAATCGACAAAGATTGACTGAAGAAATTGGTGATCTTATAGCAATGATTGAACTATGCTACGATAATGGTATTGTAGATTATCTACAAGTCAAAGAAGCACAACATAGAAAATTTGATAAACTTAGGAAATGGTCTACAATATATGAGCAAGCTAAAAATATCTGAACTATTTTATAGTATACAGGGCGAGGGTCGTTATATGGGTGTACCCTCTGTTTTTTTGAGAACATTCGGTTGCAACTTTAAATGTGATGGCTTTGGAATGTCCAAAGGAGAAAAAAGTGTTGAGCGTTTTGCGGTGGACGGAGAAAAGTTTAAATCTTATAAATCATTACCACTTGTATCTACTGGATGTGATAGCTATGCGAGTTGGGATCCACGCTTCAAACATCTCAGTCCTGTTCTCGACACCAATACTATTGTTGATACTATTACCGATTTACTTCCTGCGAAGCATTGGAAAGATGAGCATTTGGTTATTACAGGTGGCGAACCGTTATTAGGTTGGCAACGTGCTTATATAGACTTGTTATCTCATGACAATATGAGAGGGTTACAGGAACTAACATTTGAAACTAATGGCACTCAAAAGATAGAGCCGGAATTAGTTAGCTTTTTACATGAATGGAAGAAACATCGTTTCCTAAATTGTCTGACATTTAGTGTTAGCCCTAAACTAAGCATCAGTGGTGAGAATTGGGACGACGCTATTTGCCCCGATGTTGTTCAACAATATTATAATACTGGGTTTACTTATTTGAAGTTTGTGATAGCAACTAAAGAAGATGCAGAAGAAGCAGAACAAGCAGTAAATGAATATCGTAAAAAAGGTTTTAAAGGTCCTGTGTATCTTATGCCTTGCGGAGGGGTTGAGCGTGTATACAGCATGAACAACAGAAAAGTTGCTGAGTTAGCAATGCAGAAGGGTTGGAGATATTCGGACAGGCTGCAGGTACCATTATTTAAAAACGAATGGGGAACATAAATGAAAACATTAACAAAAAGGAAATAATATGAACGCACATAACGATATCAAAACAAGCTTAGCGGCATATGAGGCTGAGAATGAAAAATTTACCAAAGGCAATAGTGCTGCAGGAACACGTGCTCGCAAAGCTTTAGCGGAATTATCCAAAGCGGTTAAGGCTCGTAGAAATGAAATTACCGAAGAGAAAAATACTCGTGCTGAGGCTAAAGCAAAGGCATAAATAATAATGTTACACAAAGGTAACAAAATTCAATTATCATATCCGTGTAAGGAAGGATTCAAAAATGTCATACAACAAAACAAAAACTGACCCTGAGTTAGGTCAACAGGTACACGAACATCTATTTAAAATGGGGGTTGAAACTCCTCGCAGAGATAACGGTATTGATCGCAAATTAAAAATTGCAATGATCGAGGAAAAGTTCCAGGATATCATGGGAATACTTGGATTAGATTTAACAGATGATAGTCTAATAGAAACACCGAAACGTGTTGCTAAGATGTATGTTAATGAAATTTTCTGGGGATTAGACTATGATGCATTTCCTAAATGCACAACAGTAAACAATAAAATGAACTACAACGAAATGGTTGTAGAAAGAAATGTCAATGTTCAAAGTAATTGCGAGCATCATTTTGTGGTCATTGACGGTGTTGCTACTGTGGCATATGTTCCGAAAGAAAGAGTTCTCGGACTATCCAAGATTAATCGTATTGTAGAATATTTTAGTAAGCGTCCGCAAATTCAAGAACGCCTAACAGAGCAGATTTTTCATACACTTCAATTTATTCTTGATACTGAAGATGTTGCTGTTATGATTGATGCTCAACATTACTGTGTTAAGTCTAGAGGGGTTGAGGATACAGGATCATCTACAGTTACAGTTCGTCTCGGTGGAGGATTTAAAACAGATGCATCCGCGAGGAATGAATTTTTAAGTATTGCAAGAATGTGTGGTAAGTAATGACAGTTAATATTATGGTTGACTTAGAAACAATGTCAACAAGATCCAATGCTGCTATTTGCTCAATAGGTGCAGTAAAATTTGAAGGTAAAGAAATACTAGATACTTTTTATTGTACGGTGGACATTAAAACTTGTAAAGATGCAGGAATGCATATCTCAAAAGAGACAGTCAAATGGTGGTCCGAACAAAATAAAGAAGCACTGCGGGAACTTACTCGCAACAATATCCCATTAAAACAAGCGCTGGATGAGTTCGAGGAATGGTTCGGACCTAAGAGCCTACCTGTATGGGGCAACGGTGCAGTATTTGATAATACAATTCTAGCAAATGCGTATTTTAACACTGATAGAGAACCTCCATGGAAATGTTGGGATGATCGTTGCTATCGCACAGTTAAAGCATTATTTCATTGGGTACCTGCAGATGCAAGAGAAGGAACATATCATAATGCTTTAGATGATGCTATGCATCAGACTAAACATCTAATTAAAATATTGGGTGAATAAATGGATAACATAAATGTGCCAAAAAGAATGGCGGAATTGATGGAACCTATAGATCAACAAATTATGATGTGCGATGACCGTAGAGATTTACTAATGTTGAATTGTGCTATGTTGCAAAGAGTAATTGAAGTGTTTGATATGTTAGTAGGAGTCGAGGGTCGTAAAATGATGCTAAAGGATAAAGTATGAAAACTTATAGTAAGCGTATTGCTTTTTGTATTAGTGATCAACATCTTGTACCTCACGGAGGCATAGGGCAATTTGCTAAAGGCTTTACTGAGATGGCTAAAGACTTAAATTGGAAAGTTGATTTAATCTTAGATAAGGCGTCTAGTAACGATTTTGGTGCACTGGTTGAGTCTTTAGGTGCCAACATAATCACTTCGGATGCGCCTATGTCATATAAGAATCATACCGGCACATTTGCATTTACTGATTCTATTAATTTTGAGAAGATGCTCAATTTTAGAAATGCTATAATGAAAGCATTTAATACTAATCTATATGATATGATAGTATGTAATTCATTAGAAGCAATGCCTGCTGCTTTATCTTTTGATCTAAACAAATATATCCCAGTTGTATTCTACACACATGAGGAAAGTATGGTGTTCCGTGACACTAGAAAATTCAAAGGTGTGTTTAGTGAAAGTTGCAATGAGTTTTTTAATAATTTAATGAATCTTGAAAATTGTTATATTGGTACACAGTCTGATCGTAACGTGAATGAAATCTCAGGTAACGGGGGAATCAATGTTAAAAAATTACCTATGCCTATGTCTGAACGAGGTCTCCTTGTAGAAAATAATGGAACAAGAGAGGGTGTTCTTTATATTGGTCGTTGGGAAGATAGAAAAAATCCTGAAGCATTTCTTAAAATTATAAAAGAAACAGGATTGCCTGCAAAAATTATTACCAATAGTAATGGTAAGAAAAAATTCGAAGCTCGTCTCGCAGAATTAGAAATTACTAATTATGAAATTAAGTCAGGAGTTGTTGGTGACGAAAAAGTAGACTTCATTAAATCTGCAAAAGTTCATTTTAATCCTTCCTTAAGAGAGAATTATCCATTTACATTCTTTGAATGTCTTGGTCATATGCCATGTGTTGTTATTGACAAATCGGAATGGGTAACAAACTTTGATAAAAAATATTATATTAGAAAACCAGTATCAGAAGCAGGTGAAGCTATTAAGGCTGTTTATGGAATGAAACCTGAAAAATGGTATGGTAATGGTGCACTACAATATATTAAAGATTTGGATTCAGGCACAGCAAAATATTGGAAGGATTTTGTAGAATCATATACACCTTCGGTTACATCAAAATCAGATTCTGCAAAAATAAATGAATATTCCGAAATCAAATATATTGACTTTGTTCGCATACTAAATAGGTCATTCTTAGCAATAGATGATGTCAAAAGTGTATTGACAAATAAGTCAAAGTATAATATAATTTATACAGACAAAGACACATACTTGGCAAAAGACCCAACCTTCGTACCATCTGAAAAAGAAACAGATACTTTAGAAAGCTTATTCGCATGAGTAAAATTTTAGAATATGTAATATCAGGTCCAGCATATCTCAGACTTGGTGCAGAACAATGTAATGATCCGGAGACATTACAAATGATTATTGATCTAATCAATAAGACTGTCCATAATAAAAATAATCACCAATTCTCATTATTGTATAATGGATTTACAGAAAAGAACTTTGGTAATAAGTTACAAAAGTTTAGACCAGCAATTAAAAATATTCATGCTGACTCTGGAGGATTGCAAATTATTACTCGAGGATTACAAAATACTCCAGAAACAAGAAACAAAGTATATGAGAATCAAGGCACATATGCTGACATTGGTATGGCGTTTGATGAGATTCCGGTAAAATCTACATCTGCTAGTGGTGTATCAGCAAAGATTGATACTAAGCGTAGATATGTTGACATGGAAAATTTTGAGTCTTATGCGAGAGCAACAGGCAGGAATGTTAAAGATCAAATTTTAAAATTCGATTCATTAAAGAGTAAGTGTAAACCATTTGCTATTTTGCAAGGGTCGGGTGCAGATACTTATGCTAAATGGGCAGAATGTATGTTAGCTGAAATACCTAAGGAACTACATCATCGTATTGGTGGTGTTGCCATGGGATCAGCTGCATTAGGTATGGGACCACTTGAAGATGTTAAACGGGCATTTTATGTTAATTCTGTTCCATTCGAAAGACCATTTCATTTGCACGTCTTAGGTGTAGGTGCACTTAAACGTATTTTACCTTATTTGCTATTTAGTCAAACTGGTCTATATGATGGTGTAGATATCTCGTATGATTCTACAACACATTCTATGTCATTGGACAATGGATTGTTTTACTTCTCACACTGTAAGAAAAATAGCCCAGGTGATTATGGCGGTTCTTCAGTAAAAATGGGAAGAGAATATTCTAACATTTATAGAACAGTTGTTAGTGAGATTAATTCTGTATGTGGCACAGAATATACGCCCGAGGAATATCACAAGTTAATGAATATTGCGGTTGGTCTATATTTAGAACAAGGTGGCAAATTCATTGATGTAATGAAAGCAAGACTGGCATTTATTTTAACTAATGTGCATAACTTTACAATGGATGTTTCTGAACTAATGAATTCAAAAGAAAATTTCTTAAGATTCTGCAGAGACAAAGGTTGTGAAAACGAATACTCTACATTATTTGATGTAAAGACAAACGAGGATTTTCTTTATTGGGAAAAGCATGTCGGTAAATTTATGGATTCGGAGCCAGTCAATGCTGTGGCTCCATCTTCACTTGAGGAGTTATTTGGATGAGTATGTTTACACTAAATAAAAGTTATATATGGGTAACCTTTCGTAAAGAAGGTATCCATAAGTATCCTGCAGCTGCAACTGACCCCAAGTTAGCTACAGGTGATTGGTTAGATGTTTCCTTTTTAGGTACGCCTCATAGGCATATTTTTCATTTTAAAGTTGAAATGGAAGTGTTTCATGATAACAGAGATGTTGAATTTATTCAGGCAAAGCGTATTATGGAACGATGGTATTCTGATGGCACATTACAATTAGATTATAAATCATGCGAAATGATAGCAAGAGAATTGTATGCCAGATGTCTTGAGCAATGGCCTTCAAGATGTTATACTATAGAAGTATCAGAAGATGGTGAGAATGGATGCAGACTTGTTTTTGAGGAAAGATAATGAGTAAGTTATATTATATGGGTTTAGAGCCTTATGAAGGTCGATATACTTTACAACTTCAGCAATGGAGTGAAGCGGCATTTAAACGCAGAGGAATTGATTATGAAATTATACACGGTGATATTCTTGACGATTCCAAATCTATCGTAACAGGTCAGGTGCTTGATGCACATGGTCGTAGTTATTATTCTTTAACGCAGATGGCTAATCTTGTTAAGAAAATGAAGTCGGGTGAGATTACCTGGAACGATACTATTTTCTTTGAGGATATGTTTACGCCCGGCATTGAAGCAATTCCCTACATTGTGGATCAATTACCTTGGGAATATCAACCTGAGATTTATGTTCGTTGTCTTGCACAGACAATAGACCCAGATGATTTCCTTCATGTATGGGATATGCAGGAATGGATGGGGCATTATGAAAAAATGTGTGATACTTGGGTAACAGGTATTCTTGCATCGAATGAAGAGATGGTTGCACATATGAGGATCGCAGGTTGGAAAGCACCAATCTATAATATCTCCGGATTAGCATTTGATAAAGATGAAGTACAAAGTCGTATTGCTGAAATTAAACCATTCATTACTCGTAAAAAGCGAGTGGTGTTTGCTGCTAGATTCGATCAGGAAAAGCAACCAGGATTCTTTATGGATCTAGTTGAGGACTATGGTAAGTATAATCGAGATGTGGAGTTTGCTGTTTTATCGGGCGGTCCATTACGTAGTAACGATCAAAAGTATTTAGATCGCGCAAGGGAATTAGAAAAGACTTCTAATTTTAAGATCTATGAAAATCTTAAAAAGAATGAATATTATGAATTGTTGGCAGATTCTCGAGTATTGTTTAATTGCGCTTTACAAGATTGGGTAAGTAACACAGCATCAGAAGCAGATGCACTTGGTACAAATTGTTTGTATCCCGCCTATAGATCTTTCCCTGAGTCATTTGCTAATGACGCGGAATGTTTATATATTCCTTGGTCTATGGAAGATGTTAAAAATAAACTAGATAATTTATTAGTTAAACCAAGAAAGAAAATGGGACAATTATCTAATTGGACTACTGGAACTATTGACAGATGTATTGACATTATGATTGATGGATCTGAGAAATGGTATCGTAATACTAAGGATTATAGAAACAATGTCTCAGAATCAAAATACTAATACTGTTATAGTAACAGGTGCTGCCGGTTATATCGGTGGCGCTACATGTATTGCATTAAAAGAACATGGTTATAAAGTAGTGGGTATTGACAGAAGAAAACTATACAAGCATATGGAATATTATGTAGATCAATTTGTCAATGAATGTTTTACACACCCGTTTTCATTGGAGCACCTTGAGCGCAACCCTGTTGCTGTTATACATTGTGCAGGAACAAGTTTAGTAGGACCGAGTGTAGAGAATCCTTCAGAATATTTTGATAATAATGTGGCAAAAACATTGAAGTATTTAGATCACATACGTCGGTGGGCACCTAATATTAAGTTTGTTTTTAGTAGCAGTGCTGCAGTTTATGGTGAGCCGATAGGTATGATATTGACTGAGGCTTCTGAAACTAAACCAATATCTCCATATGGTGAATCTAAACTAATGACAGAAATGATGTTAGAGAGATTTAAAGTTGCATACGGATTGAAGTATGTGTCATATAGATATTTTAATGCATGTGGCGCAGTTGAAGGTGGGGTACATGGGCAAGAACCCGACGCCACACATATATTTGCGAAATTGTTTGAAGCCGCTTTACAAGGTAATGATTTTACTATTAATGGCGCAGACTTTCTTACACGAGATGGTACTTGTGTTAGAGATTATATCCATGTAACAGATATAGCCGATGCTCATGTTTTAGCTATTGACAAAGATATTGAAGGGATATATAATATAGGAACATTAAAGGGTCATTCGAATCTTGAGGTGTTTACTGCAGTTGAAGATTTTTTAATCAATAACGAAGCAATAAACGACCCAATTATATGTCATATAGATGTACGAAGAAAAGGCGATCCGGCAACACTAATTGCTAGTGCAGAAAAATTATTAGCAGATACTGGGTGGAAACCTAAAAGAAAATTAAATGATATTATAGAAACGTTATACGATTGGTATAACTCTAAATATTATCATAGATTAAAAAAGCGGTCTTTAAATGACATTCACCCCGCTATATAAATTCTGCATGTCATCAAACTTACTCATTGGAGGCAAGAGATGGCTAAATATTTCTCAACAAAACATTACGGGCACAACATTGGTTTAAGTGCTGTATTTAGACAACCTAACGCAGATCATAGTCATTGCCATTTGCTGCATGGTTATAGTTTAGCATTTACTTTTACATTTGGATGCGATGCCCTAGACAACAAAAATTGGGCAGTAGATTTTGGTGGTCTTAAACCACTCAAGGCATGGTTGGAAGATCACTTTGATCATAAGCTGGCCCTGGATAAAGCAGATCCACATCTGGCCAAGTTCCAGGAACTTGAAGCCTTGGACTTGGCAGAGATCCGCATCTTTGATGGGGTGGGTGTAGAGAAGTTTGCTGAACACGCATTTAACTTTGCGGATCAGTTAATCAGAAATGCATCTAATAATCGTTGTTATTGTGTTAAAGTTGAATGTGCAGAACATGGTGCTAACTCAGCTATTTACGAAGGCTAAAGATTTGTGAAGTATTTAAAGGAGTGATATGCCAAGTAATGTAATGAAGGGTGTTAATAGTAGAGATGCCATAATTGGGGAACAATTGGTGCCCTTTATTAATCGTAGTAGTAGCGAATATCCTGTAGAAGTCGGCTCCTCATTTTTTGCTCCTGTAAAAGTTGAAGATCAAAAAGACATATCATTAAATGTTGCAAAAGAACATGCCAAACAAGAATATGATAGAATCATGCAAATGGTTGAGATACTACAAGAACAAGCAAAACAATTGGTAAGTAGACTTGATGCCACAGATTTAGTGCATGGAACAATGTTTTCTTTTAATCCTGTTTATGGGAAAGAATACCACATATATTTAAATACATATCTCGATAAAAATCAAATGAGTTTGATTGGTCCAAAAAATTGGAGCGGAAATATACCTGAGCATTTGACTTTTGTTGCATCCGTAATTAAAAAAGGAGATTCAACTTGGGAGTACGTGGATGAAGATAGCTTTAGTAACTGATACTCATTTCGGTGCAAGATCAGATTCGCAACAATTTGATACTTATTTTAAAAAATTTTATGATGAAATATTTTTTCCCGAATTAGATAAAAGAGAAATTACTCAGATCATACATCTAGGCGATTGCTTTGATCGTAGAAAATATATCAATTTTAATTCATTAAGCAATTGTAAAAAATATTTCTTTGAGCAAGTGGAATCTCGTGGTATAGATATGGACATGATTATCGGCAATCATGATACATTCTATAAAAATACTAATGATGTAAATTCCCCTAGTTTATTATTAGGCGGATATCCAAGTATCAGAACATATGATAAAGCACAAGTAGTAAACTATGATGGTTTAAAGATACTGTTAATGCCATGGATATGTACAGACAATTATGAACACACTACAAAAATGATTGAGGGTAAAGTAGCAACTGTTTGCTTTGGTCATTTAGAGCTTGCTGGTTTTATAATGTATAAAGGTCAGGACGCACATCTAGGACACGACGGATTTGATCCGGCATTGTTTAAAGATTTTAAACTAGTATGCTCAGGACATTTTCACCATAGGCATGGTCGAGGTAATGTGCAGTATCTAGGCAATCCATATCAATTATTCTGGAATGACTTTGAGGATGACCGAGGATTTCATATCTTTGATACTAAGACATTAGACCTAGAATTTATTAAAAATCCAAATACTATTTTTGAGAAATATTACTATGATGACGAGAAAGAAGATCCGTTGTCCATAGACATCACAAAATTTAATTCCAAGCTAATTAAAATTATTGTAGTTAATAAAAAAGACTTTTATAAATTTGATAAATTCGTAGAAGCAATCTATAAGGAAAATCCAATTGAATTAAAAATTATTGAGGATTTTTCTGAGTTTGAATCTGAAGCAATAGATGAAAATATTGACTTAGAAGATACTATGACATTATTGTCCAATTATGTAGATAGTATTGAAACAGATGCAGATAAAGAAAGACTAAAGGGAATTTTAAAAACACTTTATGTTGAAGCACAACACTATGAGGAAGTATGATAAGATTTAGTAAAGTTAAATGGAAAAATTTCTTATCCACAGGCGCACAATTCACAGAAGTAAAATTAGATAAAGCAACTACGACACTTGTAGTAGGCGAAAATGGTGCCGGCAAAAGTACTATTCTTGACGCTATTTGTTTCTGCTTATTTAATAAACCATTTAGAAGTATCAATAAACCCCAGTTGATGAACAGTATTAATGGTAAAAATTTACAGGTAGAATTAGAATTTTCTATTGGCTCAAAGGATTATAGAATTGTTCGAGGTATTAAACCTGGAATATTTGAGATATATGTTAACGGAACCTTATTGAATCAGGACGCTGCATCTAAGGACTATCAAAAATATCTTGAAGACGCTATTCTAAAATTAAATTATAAATCTTTTACTCAAATTGTTATTTTAGGTAGTGCATCATTTACTCCTTTTATGCAATTGCCGTTAGGACACAGAAGAGAAATTATTGAAGATATTTTAGATATTCAAATTTTTACTGTAATGAATTCTGTTCTTAAAGATAAGAACATAGAAATTAAAAATAAAATCACAGACATTGATACCAAAATTGAAATTGGCAAAAACAAAGTTAAGTTGCAACAGCAATACATTGCCACATTAGAACATGATAAACAAAGGAAAGTAGATGATGTACAAAAGCGAATACTTGAATCGAATCAGGAAGTATCACAGCTTACATCCCTGGTCGATGCTGAAAGGGGAGCAAAAGGAAATCTCGAATCCTCGATACAAGACTCTTCTGAGAAACGTAACAGATATACGGAAATGGGAACTTTGCTTAGAAAACTTACCGAACGAATTAAGGTACAGGAAAGTAGCATACAATTTTACCACGAACATGACCTTTGCCCGACATGTAGCCAAGATTTGGTACCTGATCTCAAACACAGCGCAATCACACTTCACACACATAAACTCGAAGAAGTACAAACAGCAATACAAACCCTTACCGAGCAACTTAACGATACTGAAACTAGACTTAATGAGATTGCTGAGATCGAAACAAAAATCTCTGAACATCAGGGCAATATCATACAACTCAATTCCAGAATTATTGCCTCACAAAGCTATATTCAAAAATTACAAGACGAATTGGCAGGAGACACTGGAGATACGACAAACCTGGAAGATGAAAAGAGGAAGCTCAAAATTTTGGCAAAGGAAGTTGTCTCGCATGCAGATGATAAAACGAAGCTTAATGAGGATAAACATTACCTCGATATCGCATCCATACTTCTCAAGGACACAGGTATTAAGACTAAGATCATCCGCCAGTATTTGCCCGTAATTAATAAACTTGTAAACAAATATTTACAGGCAATGGATTTCTTTTGTCATTTTGAATTAGATGAAACTTTTAGTGAATCTATTAAATCAAGACATAGAGATGAATTCTCATACGCTTCATTTAGTGAAGGTGAAAAACAACGTATTGATTTAGCATTATTATTTACATGGAGAACAATCGCCAAAATGAAGAATTGTGCTAGCACAAACCTTCTATTACTTGATGAGGTTTTTGACTCTTCTTTAGATGCTAACGGCACAGACTACGTAATGAACCTAATAAATACTTTAGGAGAGGAGACTAATGTTTTTGTCATTAGTCACAAAGGAGATCTTCTTTTTGATAAATTTAGAAGTGTTATAAAATTTGAGAAGTACCAAAACTTTTCTAGAATACAAGGATTATAAAATGGCAAATGAATGGCAACTACATACACATCAAATCAACGCATATTGTTATTATCAAAATATCTTTGATAATGATATGATCAAAAGTATTATAGAGTTAGGTGACTCTTTAGAAATTGGGGATGCACAAGTAGGTGGTACATTTGACAAAGCGGGCGGTGCAAATCCTGAAATACGAAAGACAAAGATTTCGTGGATTCCTACTACTGCAGAAAATGCTTGGTTGTTTAGAAAATTAACAGACGTAGTATTATCAGCAAACAGTCAATGGTTTGGATTTGATCTTAACCATATAGAAAATTTACAGTTCTCAGTATATAATGAGGGTGACTTCTATGATGCTCACGTTGACCATCACTTTCAGGGTGCAGGACAATATCCTAGAAAATTAAGTTTCACCATGCAATTGACTGATCCTGCCGAATACGAAGGTGGTCAAACATATCTAATCACATCTCAAGAACCCTTTCCAATTGCTAAAGAAAAGGGAGCAATTACGTTTTTTCCATCATACACATTACACGAAGTTAAGCCTGTAACTAAAGGAACAAGAAAAGCTTTGGTAGGTTGGATTCACGGGCCCAAGTGGAAATAATATGGCAACCAAAATACCTTTAGAGTATTTAGACCTAAGTAATGATTTTGGATTTACAGCAGTACATGAAAATGATGTATTGGATCCATTCATTACTGAAGTTAAATCTGGCGCAGATGCAGAAATAAAACAAAAGTTGGCTTCAGTTGAAAAAATGATTTTGCCGCTTTTGGTTAACTTGATGAAAAATCCTGAGAAAGATTACATACACTGGCCAAATAGAGTTCCTCTTATAGAGAAACAAATAGAAAAGATTTTGGCAATCACCCGTAGTTAGTGGCTTACTGGGGGCTTGACTTCTATCCTAAAAGGTGTTATAATAATGAAAACCGAAGGAGAAGTGTATGCTAGCACAGTCAAAATCTATACTCGCAAAATTACTTGCAACTGAGAACATTACAGTCGAGCATCGCAAAACTGTAACTGCTTACTTTGATACTAAGAACAGAGTCATGGTTCTTCCCATGTGGAAGGAAATGTCTTCTGAACTATATGACCTCCTACTGGGTCACGAAACAGGCCACGCATTATATACACCGAATGACGGCTGGCACAACAATCTAAAAGACAAAACTAAACCGGGCTTCAAGACATATTTGAATGTCATTGAAGATGTTCGTATTGAAAAGAAAATCCAAGAAAAATTCCCTGGTCTAAAGACTAGCTTCAAAAAGGGTTACTCTGATTTAATGGATAAAGATTTCTTTGGTGTGTATGCCGAAGATATGGATATCGCTGGACTTCCCTTAATTGATAGGATTAATCTTCACTATAAGGTTGGTTCATATCTTAACATCCAATTTTCGAAAGAGGAACAATATTATATTGATTTGCTCGATAATATGAAGACATGGGAAGATGTTGAAACTATTGCACATAAACTTTATGCTAACGGCAAAAAAGAATTACGAGAACAACTCGAAAACTTATGGGCCGATCTGGATGGTGAAGATTCCGACGATGATGATATTGAGTATGATTATGATGAAATGGAAGACGATGATATTGGGACCAGGCAAAAACGCCGGCGGGGTTGGGGCGGTTCTAAATCGTCGGCCGATGACGAAGATCCTGAATCAATGACAGACCGCCACTTTAGACAACGGGAACAATCTTTGGTAGATGATAGTCTTAAACCATATCATTATGCAAATTGCCCAACAGTAAATTTAAGGCATATTATTGTTCCGTACAAGAACATCAAACCGCATTACAATAATTTTTCTTATCCTATAAATATGGGTGAGAAACAAGCATTACAATTAATAGAAGAGGGCAAGAATAAAGCGTTTGCTCGTTTTAATGAAACAAATAAGAAATATATTTCTTATCTAATCAAAGAATTTGAAATGCGTCGAAATGCTAGACAGTTTGCTCGCGCATCCGTTTCGAAAACTGGCGAATTGGATTTGAAGAAAATACATCAGTATAAAACTAATGACGACTTATTTAAACGCATAGCAGTTGTGCCAAAAGGCAAGTCCCATGGTTTAGTTATGTTTGTGGATTATTCTGGATCTATGTTTGATAACATTCGTGCAACAATTGAACAAACTTTAATTCTTGCAACATTCTGTAAAAAAGTAAATATTCCATTCCGCGTATATGCATTTACAGATTCTTCTAATACACCTGAACGTATTGCACAAGAGCTAGGATATGACTTGGCCACATACGAGCAAGAACGAAGAGCTACTCGAGAAAAATACTTTAAGTTCTCAAATAATATAGGTGAGCTTGACTTTAACGACTGTTCCTTTTTTAGATTACGTGAATATTTATCTAGCGAAATGTCTAGTGTGGAATTCAAAGAAGCATCTAAATATTGGTTACTTGTAGGTGAGATGTATGACCGTCGAAATTGGAGAATTAATTCATATCAACCGGCAAATATTATTTCTCATGACTTTAGAAATTCCGATTTTGAAGATTTAGGTGGTACCCCTTTAAATGAGGCAGTAGTTGCAAGTATGGAAATTGTCAAGGAGTTTAGAAAGAAGTATCGTTTAGATGTCGTGAATACAGTATTCTTAACAGATGGCGATTCTAATGAAACTCTACGGGTGTTGCACGAACCAGGTCAGAAGGCTTATTTGCCTAATAGTAGATATGGTGATAGCAACATCATTATTAGAGATACCAAGACAATGAATGAAGGTAGAGCAAGACCAAAAACAGATTTAACTATCGCATTGCTAGAGTTGTTGAAAGCTAATACTCGAGTTAATGTAATTGGATTTTATATTAGTTCTGGTAATTATAAAAGACAAATTATGTCGAGACTCGATAAATCAGGTACTAACATGCCAGACTTTGATGAAAAATTAAGGACGGCTAAAAGGCAAAAATTCTTTATGATAAATGGTGCGGGATATGACGATTACTACATCATCCCGGGTGGAAAAGATTTGGATGCAAAAGATGAAGAAATGCAAGTGGATGAGAATGCCTCAAAGACTCAACTTAAGCACGCATTTATGATGATGCAAAAGAGTAAGGGTATCAACAGAGTTCTTTTGAGTAGATTTGTGGAAAAAATTGCTTGACACCTATTGGAAAAGGTGTTATAATTAATTATGAACATTGAACAGGAGTTATATTATGTCTAAATCTCATTTCTCAAACGAATCCCGACAAGAATTAGTTGTAAAACTAATTGCTAAGTACGGCACAAGTGTAACTAAGGAACAAATTGTTTCTTATTGCATCGAACACAGCTTACCTAATCCCCATTTTCTTGTCTCACGCCGAGACATTAAAAACGGAAAAATGTATATGCTAAATTTATATAATACAACTAGTGAGACAGTTACTGTGAACGAAGAAGAAATGGCTCCCGCATTACAGGCGCAAGTACTTCCTTTTAAACAAAAGCGAATGACTACAGAAATTGATAGTGTAGTTCCTGATAAAGATGATACCTATGTTCCGTTTGGATTCTTTAAGCAATTGGAAATGATTGTAAAATCTAAAACATTCTATCCTGTTTTTATTACTGGTCTTTCAGGCAATGGAAAGACTACTATGGTAGAACAAGTTGCTGCTAAGTTAAAACGAGATTGTATTCGTGTTAATGTTTCTGTGGAAACAGATGAAGAAGATTTGATAGGTGGCAATACATTACAGGATGGTAATGTAATTTATCGTGAAGGTCCTGTTCTAACAGCAATGCGTCGGGGTGCTATTCTTTTGATTGATGAAATTGATCGTGGATCTAATAAATTGATGTGCCTACAAAGTGTGTTAGAAGGTAAAGCATATTTCAATAAAAAGACAGGCGAGGTTATTCGTCCAGCACAAGGTTTTAATGTTATTGCTACAGCAAACACTAAAGGTCGAGGTACAGAAGACGGTCGCTTTATTGCAGCTCAGATTTTAGATGAGGCATTTCTTGAGCGTTTCCCCATTACTGTTGAGCAAGAATATCCTAGTACAACTGTTGAGAAAAAGATTGTCAATAATAAAATGGAATTCTATGGTAAAGTAGATGCAGAATTTGCTGATAAGTTAATTAATTGGGCAGACATTATCCGCAAGACTTTTAAAGAAGGTGGTGTAGATGAAATTATCAGTACACGCCGTTTGGTAAATATTGTGCAAGCATATTCAATATTTGAAAATCGGGCTGAGGCAATTAATTATTGTATTAATCGATTTGATGATGACACAAAGACTGCATTTATGGATCTTTGGACTAAAATGAATGCGCCGGTATCAGAAATTCCTTCAACGGAACCAATGGAAATAGATGACGAAATCGCATTTTAAGATTTTTTAATTTCTAATAAAAAAGGGCACCTTGGTGCCCTACACCTATCTTTAACTATATAAATATTTTTATAAATTATTTTAAGGCTATACTATGGACAACAAAGTTGCGTTGATTACAGGCATAACTGGGCAAGACGGTTCTTATCTTGCAGAATTATTATTATCTAAGGGCTACGAAGTACATGGTATTATCCGTCGTAGCTCTTCAATGAACACAGGTCGCATCGATCACATCTACAATAATCCAAAATTACATCTTCACTATGGTGACGTAACAGATTCCTTATCCATTATGAATGTCTTGAAGAAACACAATCCTTCGGAAATTTATAATCTAGCTGCACAAAGTCATGTTAAGGTTTCATTTGAAACTCCTGAATATACTGCAACTGTTGATGCGTTAGGTACACTTAAAATATTAGAATCAGTTAGAATTTTAAATATGGATAGGACTTGTAAAATATATCAAGCATCTACCTCAGAAATGTTTGGATTAGTTCAGGAAACTCCACAAAAAGAAACAACTCCGTTTTATCCTAGATCGCCATATGGTGTAGCAAAATTATATGCATACTGGATCACAAAGAATTATCGTGAATCATATGATATGTTTTGTTGTTCTGGTATTTTATTTAATCACGAATCTCCCCGCCGTGGATTTAATTTTGTCACAAAGAAGGTTGTAGATGGTTTAGAAGCAATTAGTGCAGGTCGCCAAGAGTGTTTGTATATGGGCAATCTGAATGCTTTACGAGATTGGGGGCATGCTAAGGATTATGTTAAGGCAATGTGGTTAATGTTACAACAGGATAAACCAGAAGACTTTGTCATTGCTACAGGTAAACAATATTCGGTTAAGGACTTTATTGAGAAATGTGCCCCATATTTCTATCTAAAAATTCGTTGGGAAGGCGAAGGATTAAATGAAGTAGGCATTAATGTTAATACGGGTAAAGTTATAATTAGAGTTGATCCTAAATATTTTAGACCAGCTGAAGTTGAGACTTTGCTCGGTGATCCCTCAAAAGCTAAGAGTGTTTTAGGTTGGGAGCCAGAATATACTTTCGATGCTCTGGTAGAGGATATGTGTATTAATTTTGGTTAAGGATTTTATGGAAAAAAATAGTAAAATTTATGTAGCAGGCCATAAAGGATTAGTTGGATCTGCGATTGTTAGAAAATTAAAAGAAGAAGGTTATACAAATCTAATTCTTAGGACAAAGGCAGAATTAGATCTTCGAGATCAAAGGGCTGTCAAGAATTTTTTTAGTATAGAGTTACCTGAGTATGTAATTTTAAGTGCTGCTAAAGTTGGAGGCATTAGTTGGAATTCAACTAACCCCGCAGAATTCATATATGATAATTTAATTATTCAAACAAATGTTATAGATGCGGCATATAGAAGTGGCGCTAAAAAATTATTGTTTTTAGGTTCTGCTTGCATCTATCCAAAAATTACTCCTCAACCTATCAAAGAAGAATATCTTCTTACAGCTCCTCTTGAGCCATCGAATGAGGGATATGCTCTTGCTAAAATTGCTGGCTTAAGAATGTGTGAATACTACAGACGTCAGTATGGGTTTAATGCTATTAGTTGTATGCCCGCGAATCTATATGGTGTTAATGATAATTTTATTCCAGAACATGGGCACGTTATTCCTGGCATTATTACTAAGATGCATAATGCGATAAAGAATGGTGAGGATAGTATTGAATGTTGGGGTGACGGAACTCCAACGCGAGAGTTTTTATATGTAGATGATTTGGCAGATGCTTGCTTTTGGTTAATGCAAAATTATAATGAAAAAGAATTTGTTAATATCGGAAGTGATGAAGAATTAACTATCAAAGAACTTGTAACCAAATTAACAAAAGCTTTTGGATTTACAGGCAAGGTTGTTTGGAATAAGGATAAACCCAACGGACAACCAAGACGCAAACTAGATAACACTAAATTAAAAAAATTGGGATGGAAATCTAAAACAAGTTTTGACGACGGGTTAAAACTTACTATTGATTGGTATAAAAAAGATCGAGGAATGATATGAGCACACTAGGCAATTTTATGGTAATGGATTCTGCATATGGTAAATTTATTTTGCCTAGAAATTGCACACCCGGTCACCCAACACCTAATCCGGCATCTGTAATGCTGATGACAGGCAAAACACACATAGAGCAAGAATTAAATAATATCTTCGCAATCATAAACACTTTGCCCGAAAATGCTATTATTGTGGACGGCGGAGCTAATATGGGATTCTTCACTATTCCTGTGGCACAAATGGTAAAGGCAAAAAATAGCAAAGTTGTTTCTTTTGAACCACAGAAACAATTATTCTATGCGTTGGGCGGAACCATTGCGTTAAATGAATTACCAAATGTCTTTTTATATAATTTAGGAATAGGTAGTGAACAAACTACTGCTGAAGTATCTCCTGTAGACTATAGTTTAAATACTGATTATGGTATGGTTACTATTAAAGCAACAGACTCAGCTGGGTCGTTAGATTATAGTTCTGTAGATGTTATTCCTTTAGACTATATGGAACTTCCTAGATTAGACTTTTTAAAATTAGACATTGAAGGTTTTGAATGTGAAGCATTACGTGGAGCAATTAATACTATAGAAGCACATAGGCCATGGATTTGGATTGAGTATAATATGGCAGGCGAGGATAATATTAAAAAAGAATTGTCTAGTCTAACGGATTATGAATATCACATTGTGGATTGGCAAAATATGCTTTGTGCGCCTTCAGAAAAAATTAAAGCATCGGGTATCTTAGGTAACCGATGAACTCTTTAGTATTACACACTCATACTGGGTTAGGTGACCATATCATTACTAATGGCATGGTTCATTCGTTTACCGAAGACTATGACAAAGTTTATGTGCCTCATATAAAGATGTTTAGTGAATCTATAAATGCTCTATATAAAGGATTTGATAAAGTAGAACCTGTTTCATTGCCAGATATAGACATCAATCTTAATGGTAGGCATCTAATACAAAAGATAGTGGATGATACTAAATCTGAGTATATGGGTGTCGGTGATCCTTTATTATACTATCCAGGAAGAATAGTAATGAATTCTAAGGGTGAGTTAGAGATGAGAAACATTGCTACAAACTTTGATCGTCAATTCTATGAATTGGCTGGCATGCATTTCTCTATTAGATATACTCATGCTAAAATTCCCGAATCCACAGAAAGATCCTTAGAAATTTATAAGCAATTAACTAATGAAGAAGATTTTATTCTAGTACATGATAATAGTAGTATTAGTTCTCAGTTACCGTTAGCTTTAGATCAAGTATCTAAACACAAAAATCTTAAAGTAGTTAAAATACAAATGGGTGTAACTAATAATGTTTTTGATTTTGTCGACTTAATAAAGCGAGCAAAAGAGATACACGCAGTAGGAAGTTTTTTCCAATGCATTGTAGATAGTATGGTTGATCAAACATCTGCAGATCTATTCTTTCATAATATTATGATAAAACATGATGCACAAATAAATTGTGAATGGAATGATAGACGATGGATACAAATTGAGTATAGAAATAAGTATTGAGGAAATTAAATGAGTAAAAAAATAAAATTAGGTTTTGCTGACACGCACGAGCATATATCACAATTCTTCCATAGTCTATTGGCAAATAGATTTGATGTGGAAATAGATAATGAAAATCCTGATTATTTGATCTTCGGTGATAGTAATTTTGGAACAAATAATAAAAAATTTAGTAAATCGGATTGTGTTAAGATTTTCTATACAGGTGAGAATCAAAGACCAGACAATTATGACTGTCATTATGCAATTACTTTTGATCATAACTATAGTAATTGGCATTTTCGCTTACCCTTGTTCGTAGTTTATATGTGGGCATTAGATGCTATTCACAACACTGGGCATAAGTATTATCACATTCTCGGCGAGCATAATCCAATTCTAAAAACAGATTTTTGTTCTTTTGTTGTTAGCAATCCAGGTTGCGAAGAGCGTAATGAATTTTTTAAAGAATTGAATAAGATAAAGAAGGTAGATAGCGGCGGAGGCTTATACAATAATATAGGTAGCAAACTAGATGGGGAACTTGCTAAGATTAATTTCTTGACCAAGCGTAAATTTAATATATGTTTTGAGTCTGGTTCTTATCCCGGTTATGCCACAGAAAAAATTCTCCATGCTTTTTATGCTAGAACTATTCCTATCTATTGGGGCAGTCCTACAATAGCATCAGACTTTAATATTCAATCTTTTATTAATGTACATGATTTTAGTAATCATGAAGAAGTAATTGATTTTGTTATGAGATTAGATTCAGATGAGGATCTATATAACAGAGTAATATCAGCGCCTCCTTTAGCAGCAGGCATCCCTAGAGATTATATGATCTTGAACAATTTCTTAAATTGGTTTGAGTCTGTAGTTTATAACAAACAAGACATGAGAGAATAATGAAAATACTTACATTTATATTTAATTGGCGCGGACAATACGACAAAACAATTAAAAAGATAGATCAACTCAGAGGGATTGGAGTTGAACCAATCGTAATTAATAGTGACGATGACCATAAAGATCCTGATTGGCATAATATAGGCGAGGATAGTTATTTTACTGCTCAGTTTATGAAAGCTTTGGAAATCTTTAAGAAAGAAAACGGTGACGTATTATTTCATATCCAGGGTGATGCATCATACGATAATTGGAAACAATTATATGCTGATGCAGAAAAATATTTTGAAACTTACGAATGGGGCATTTATGCACCTAATGTAGATTATACCTGGTATAATTCTTCCAGAGTTGATCTGCAATTTAATATAGATGAACCCAATCTTAAAATGGTAGCAGATACAGATTGTACTTGTTGGTTTATCCACAAAGACATTATTAATATGGCAGATGAAAAAGGAATTGATTTCTCTCCGTATAAGATGGGTTGGAGTTTTGATATAATTTATTCTGCTCTTAGCTTTTTAAGTCAAAGACCAGTTCTCCGAGATTATTCACATACTATTGACCATCCGCCAGGAACCAATTATAATAAGGATCAAGGTGAAAGAGAGATGGCAGAATTGTATGAGTCCTTAGAAGAAGACGTCAAGGAAGCATTCTATTTCATTAAAACAGACATTACTAATCTATCAAAATACTATGAAGATCAGCTATCAACAAACGAATGATATAATTAGGGATACCTTAATTAAAGGTGATCCTGCATCTATTCTTCGTATTGACAATACAGCCAAGTATATTATAGAATGTATCTTAAGTAATAAACAACCTTCTTCTGAATTTTGTAATGATTCTACAGTAGTTCAAGCAGGAGTGTTTCCTACAAGTGTGGAATATCTTTTGGATAGCATTTATCCTGCAACTATTGACTTAATGAAACAATCTGATTTATTGGGATTTGTTGATGTAGAAAATTCTATGCACAACGATCCTAGTAAACAATTCATATATGATACCTTTGCGGGCAGACCAATTTATTCTGGGCATTCTATACTTGTTATGGATCCGGGGGCAATTCTAGGTCATGCATCTCATGTGTCAGGTTGTATTGATCCTTGGACAAAATACCTCAAGGGTAAAAAAGTATTAGTAATATCCACGCACGCAGAAACAATTAAGTATCAATGGAATCGTATAGAACAAATATGGGGCAAGGATAAAGATATAATTGCACCTTTTGAACTAGCAGGTGTTATACGAAGTCCATTTCATCCTATGATGGATGATAGACAATATCCCGGTTGTAATAGTTGGTCGGATACTGTCGGTTATATTATGGAAGAAATGTCTAAGTATGACTATGATGTTTTACTTTCTGGCGCAACAACATCGTCTCCTTTTTATGTAGACTATGCTAAACAACAAGGTAAAATAGGTATTCAAACGGGTGGAGCTATACAAATATTCTTTGGTATACTGGGATATAGATGGACAAAGGTTGATGGTTACAAAGGTTGGTATAATATGTACAATGACCATTGGATGTATCCTATGCCTATAGATAGTGCGCAGAAGCGCGAGGATTATAAATTTTTAGAAACTAATTTTGCATACTGGTAATATGAATAAACAAGATATCATTAATGGTGTAGCTGCTTATTTTCAGAATAAGGCAGCAAATAAGACATGGACTGCGGGTAAAGATTTCGTAAATTACGCAGGCCCCTATTTTGACGAACACGAGTATTTGTCTGTCATAGATACTTTACTCGATGGTTGGTTAGTTATGGGGGACAAGTCATTAAAGTTTGAGAAGGAATTTCCTAAGCAGTTTGGTAAAGAAAGAGGTATCCTAACAAACTCAGGATCAAGTTCTAATCTACTTATGATGGCTACATTGACTTCTAAAAGAGGTTATAACTTACCTAAAGGTACTAAAGTATTAATGCCAATCGCAGGGTTTCCTACAACGCTAAACCCTACATTACAACTAGGGTTTGAACCTGTATTTTTAGATATTGAATTAGACACACTTAATCTAGATTTAACTAAAGCAGAAGAATTAATTAAGCAACATAATATTAAAGTAATTACATTTGCTCACGTATTAGGCAATCCTCCTAATATGAGATGGGTTATGGAATTAGTTAATAAGTATGATTTAATCTTATTGGAAGATTGTTGTGATGCTTTAGGTAGTACTTATGACGGCAAGCCATTAGGATCATTTGGCGAAATGGCATCTTGTTCTTTTTATCCTGCACATCATATGACTATGGGTGAGGGTGGATTTGTAGCGTGTAAAACTTATGAGACAGAAGTCATTGCTCGATCATTTAGAGAATGGGGCAGAGGTTGTTATTGTGTAGGTCCTGAAGCTAACAAACTAAAGTGTGGTACTTGCGGTAAACGATTCCAAGAATGGATTCCTACAATGCCGGGTGAAATATTTGACCACAAGTATGTGTATGATGAAATTGGTTATAATTTAAAACCAATTGAAATGCAGGGAGCAATGGGATTAGTTCAACTAGAAAAATTAGATCAGATTCATTTCCTACGCAGACGTAACTATAAATTGTTATTTGATATCTATAGTAAGTATGAAGAGTATTTCCATTTGCCTAGACCACAAGAACATTCTGATCCCAGTTGGTTTGCATTCCCCTTAACTATTCGTAAAGGTTCTCCTTTTACACGAAGTGATATTGTGGAATACTTAGAAGAGAAACTTATTCAGACAAGGCCATATTTTGCTGGTAATATTATGCTACAACCTGCGTATTCTCATATTATGGATCCTGCAGATGCTAAAGCAAATTTCCCTATTGCAACAATGGTTATGACAAACACATTCTTCCATGGAACAAGTCCAGTTATTACACCCGAACAAATTGAATATATTGGTGAAGTTGTAGATGGATTTATGGGTTTATTTACTTAGGAAAAAATATGAGAGTATGCGATTGGATTGCTGATTACTTATACCAGCAAGGTATTACTAAAGTCCATGGGTTAATGGGCGGGGGTGCTAGCGGATTAAACGATGGTTTTATTAAGCACGGTAAGATAGGTTATATCTGTTATCATCATGAACAAGGTGCCGGTCATGCTGCTATTGGTGAGAGTAAATTTACAGGTGAACTCTCAGTAGTCAATCCTACAACAGGATGTGCGGGAACTAACTGTGCTACATCTGTATTAAATGCCTGGCAAGATGGTGTCCCTGTTTTATTTTTATCAGGCAATGTTAGATTAAATACTTGTAGTAGTTGGATCAATATGCAAAAGGGTATTAGTCTTAGAAAATATGGTGTCCAAGAACACGATATTGTTAGTACATATGCCGGGATGACTAAATATAGTAAGTTTATTACTAGCCCCGAAGATGTAGCATATCAATTAAGTTATGCTATACACCTAGCTAAAGAAGGTCGTCGAGGTCCTGTTTGGATAGATATTCCTGGAGATGTACAAACAGCACAAATGCCAGAGGATTATACTTTATATGTAGACCCAGCCCCATCCTATACGAGAAATAATTTATCTAGAATAAAGACTATACTAGATACAGCACAAAGACCAGTTGTCTTGGCAGGTTACGGTATCAGACAAAGTAACACAGTTAAAGAATTTGTAAATTTTATTGAAACATATGATTTACCTTTTGTTAGTACATATGGTGCAAGAGATTACTTTCCTGGGTCACATCCTTTGAACATTGGTGCGGTAGGTATTAAGGGTAGCAGAGCAGGGAATTTTGCTATGCAGAATGCGGATTGTTTATTAGTATTGGGTAGTAGTTTAAATTCTAGTGTTGTTGGATATGACCCAACCCAGTTTAGCCCTGAGAGTTATAAAATACTAATTGACATAGATGATAATGAACTAAAGAAAGATGTACTATTTATCAATGAAAAGATTTGTATGTCGCTATCTGACTTTTTTAAGGAAATGATATGAAGCATCAACATTGGATAGATAAATGTAACCATTGGAAAAATATTTGGCCGGTAATGCAACCCGAGTGGGAAGCAACTAATGAAACTAACGCATTAAATTTATACGCAGTATTAGATGCTATTAATAAACACAGTAGACCCGAAGACATTTTAATGGGGGATGCTGGTAGTATTAGTTATGCTGGTCCTGTTGCATTAAATGTTAAACAGGGACAACGATTTATATCGAGCCCAGCACAAGCAGATATGGGCTGGGCATTACCGGCGGCAATCGGTGTAAGCATGGCTAGTAATCAACCTGTTGTATCTATTATGGGTGATGGTAGTTTTATGAGTAATCTTCAAGAACTGGCTGTGGTAAAACTCCATGATCTTAATATTAAGTTTATTATATTGAATAACAATGGCTACTTAAGTATTAAAAATACTCAATCTAAATACTTTGATGGGCGAGTATTCGGTACAAGTTCTGAATCAGGATTATGGTTTCCTGATTTTAGAAACATTGCTGCATCCTTTGGTATGAAATATGCTCCTATTAAAAATAAAACTAGTCTTGATAATTTACCTAGATTATTAGAAACAGTTGGTCCTATGATTATAGATTGTAAATGTTTAGAAGACCAGGAGATCTTACCAGCGCAAGCATTGAAGAATGGCAAGCAAGCTGGTCTGCATGATATGACTCCGTTCCTTTCAGATGAGGAATTAACCAAAGAAATGATAGTGAAAATAAAATGAAGAATATTCTTATTTTAGGTGCTGGAGGATTTATAGGTTCATACATAGCTCCTCGATTAGCAAAGAATAATGCAGTAATGTCTATCTCCAAACCGGGTATAGATGTAACTGACGCTGCCGCTGTAAGAAATGTATTAGAACTATCTCAACCCGATTTCGTTATAAATTGTCTTACTTTTGGTGGCAACGAAAATGTTAACAGTAATGATCCAAGTATAGTTGCTAAAAACTTAGCAATGTATTATAATTTCAAATCCAATTCTGATTTATTTGGAAGATACATTAATATAGGATCTGGTATTGAACAAGATTATTCCAATAACAGCGCATATGCTTTTTCTAAAAGAATGATTTCTAGGGATTTAGATCCCAGTAAATTTACCAATCTTAAATTGTTTGGATGTTTTGGTTCCGAAGAAAAGGATAGTAGATTATTAAAAAGATTTTTAGCATCGGATGGTCCTTTCGTTTTAACTAATGATAGAAAATTTGATTATATCTACATTGGCGATTTTTATAAAATTATAGAATATGTTATAAACAACAACTATCATCACAGGCAAATAGATTGCGTGTATAAAAAGAAAAGAACATTGAGTGAATTTTTACAACTATTCTGCGATATAAATAATATAGATAAAGAAATAATAGTTGAATCCACAAGTGATAAACCTTATATTGGCGATTCCACTATGCTAGATCTTTTATCAGATTTTGATCTATATGGTGTTATGTACGGAATGAAAGAATATATGAAATGAAAATACTTTATGTTACAGGATGTTTAGGATTTATAGGTTACCATG
>Ga0209190_1000028_pt1 | contig 104266 bp, 133 predicted proteins | sample M_140205_XF_Meta_FD_187315 | JGI IMG/M metagenome (GOLD analysis project Ga0209190, IMG submission 187315) | Freshwater microbial communities from Lake Montjoie, Canada to study carbon cycling - M_140205_XF_MetaG (SPAdes) (version 2) | ecosystem: Environmental > Aquatic > Freshwater > Lake... | reverse complement strand
GTGGAACATCAGGAACTAGCGGAACATCAGGTTCTTCAGGTTCAGCAGGTTCTTCAGGACTTTCTCAAACTTCAGGAACATCAGGTACTAGCGGAACATCAGGTTCAAGTGGTTCTTCAGGTTCTGCAGGTTCTTCAGGACTTTCGCGTACTTCAGGAACATCAGGAACTAGCGGAACATCAGGTTCTAGTGGTTCTGACGGTTCTGCGGGTACTTCAGGAGCGTCTAAGACTTCAGGAACATCAGGAACAAGTGGAACATCTGGTTCAAGTGGTTCTGACGGTTCTGCGGGTACTTCAGGAGCGTCTAAGACTTCAGGAACATCAGGAACAAGTGGAACATCTGGTTCAAGTGGTTCTTCAGGGTCAAGTGGAACATCAGGTTCTTCAGGAACAAGTGGTACATCAGGAACAAGTGGAACATCTGGCTCAAGTGGTTCTTCAGGTTCAAGTGGAACATCAGGTTCTTCAGGAACAAGTGGTACATCAGGAACTAGCGGAACATCAGGTTCAAGTGGTTCTTCAGGTTCAAGTGGAACATCAGGTTCTTCAGGAACTAGTGGAACATCAGGAACATCAGGTTCTTCAGGAACAAGTGGTACTAGTGGAACATCAGGTTCAAGTGGTTCAGCAGGTTCTTCAGGGTTGAGTCAGACTTCAGGAACAAGTGGTACTTCAGGAACATCAGGTTCGAGCGGTTCTTCAGGTTCTTCAGGAACATCAGGTTCTTCAGGAACAAGTGGAACATCAGGAACATCTGGTTCTTCAGGAACTAGTGGAACTTCAGGAACATCAGGTTCTTCAGGTTCAGCAGGTTCTTCAGGACTTTCTCAAACTTCAGGAACATCGGGTACTTCAGGTACATCAGGTTCAAGTGGTTCTTCAGGTTCAGCAGGAACATCAGGAGCATCTCAAACTTCAGGTACTTCAGGAACATCAGGTTCAGCAGGTTCTTCAGGTTCAGCAGGTTCAAGTGGAACATCAGGAACTAGTGGAACTTCAGGTTCAAGTGGTTCTGCAGGTTCTTCAGGATTGAGTCAGACTTCAGGAACATCAGGAACTAGCGGAACATCAGGTTCAAGTGGTTCTTCAGGTTCTGCGGGAACATCAGGAGCATCTCAAACATCAGGAACTAGCGGAACATCAGGTTCAAGTGGTTCTTCAGGTTCGGCAGGTTCTTCAGGAACTAGTGGAACATCAGGAACATCAGGTTCAAGTGGTTCAGCAGGTTCTTCAGGACTTTCTCAAACTTCAGGAACAAGTGGTACTAGCGGAACATCGGGTTCAAGTGGTTCTTCAGGTTCTGCGGGAACATCAGGAGCATCTCAAACATCAGGAACTAGTGGAACATCAGGTTCAAGTGGTTCTTCAGGTTCTTCAGGAACATCAGGTTCTTCAGGAACTAGCGGAACATCAGGTTCTTCAGGAACAAGTGGTACTAGCGGAACATCAGGAACATCAGGTTCAAGTGGTTCTGCAGGTTCTTCAGGATTGAGTCAGACTTCAGGAACATCAGGAACTAGTGGAACATCAGGTTCAAGTGGTTCTTCAGGTTCAGCAGGTTCTTCAGGACTTTCACGTACTTCAGGAACATCAGGAACTAGCGGAACATCAGGTTCAAGTGGTTCTGACGGTTCAGCGGGTACTTCAGGAGCATCTAAAACTTCAGGAACATCAGGAACTAGCGGAACCTCAGGTTCTAGTGGTTCTGACGGTTCTGCGGGTACTTCAGGAGCGTCTAAGACTTCAGGAACATCAGGAACAAGTGGAACATCTGGTTCAAGTGGTTCTTCAGGGTCAAGTGGAACATCAGGTTCTTCAGGAACAAGTGGTACATCAGGAACAAGTGGAACATCTGGCTCAAGTGGTTCTTCAGGTTCAAGTGGAACATCAGGTTCTTCAGGAACAAGTGGTACATCAGGAACTAGCGGAACATCAGGTTCAAGTGGTTCTTCAGGTTCAAGTGGAACATCAGGTTCTTCAGGAACTAGTGGAACATCAGGAACATCAGGTTCTTCAGGAACAAGTGGTACTAGTGGAACATCAGGTTCAAGTGGTTCAGCAGGTTCTTCAGGGTTGAGTCAGACTTCAGGAACAAGTGGTACTTCAGGAACATCAGGTTCGAGCGGTTCTTCAGGTTCTTCAGGAACATCAGGTTCTTCAGGAACAAGTGGAACATCAGGAACATCTGGTTCTTCAGGAACTAGTGGAACTTCAGGAACATCAGGTTCTTCAGGTTCAGCAGGTTCTTCAGGACTTTCTCAAACTTCAGGAACATCGGGTACTTCAGGTACATCAGGTTCAAGTGGTTCTTCAGGTTCAGCAGGAACATCAGGAGCATCTCAAACTTCAGGTACTTCAGGAACATCAGGTTCAGCAGGTTCTTCAGGTTCAGCAGGTTCAAGTGGAACATCAGGAACTAGTGGAACTTCAGGTTCAAGTGGTTCTGCAGGTTCTTCAGGATTGAGTCAGACTTCAGGAACATCAGGAACTAGCGGAACATCAGGTTCAAGTGGTTCTTCAGGTTCTGCGGGAACATCAGGAGCATCTCAAACATCAGGAACTAGCGGAACATCAGGTTCAAGTGGTTCTTCAGGTTCGGCAGGTTCTTCAGGAACTAGTGGAACATCAGGAACATCAGGTTCAAGTGGTTCAGCAGGTTCTTCAGGACTTTCTCAAACTTCAGGAACAAGTGGTACTAGCGGAACATCGGGTTCAAGTGGTTCTTCAGGTTCTGCGGGAACATCAGGAGCATCTCAAACATCAGGAACTAGTGGAACATCAGGTTCAAGTGGTTCTTCAGGTTCTTCAGGAACATCAGGTTCTTCAGGAACTAGCGGAACATCAGGTTCTTCAGGAACAAGTGGTACTAGCGGAACATCAGGAACATCAGGTTCAAGTGGTTCTGCAGGTTCTTCAGGATTGAGTCAGACTTCAGGAACATCAGGAACTAGTGGAACATCAGGTTCAAGTGGTTCTTCAGGTTCAGCAGGTTCTTCAGGACTTTCACGTACTTCAGGAACATCAGGAACTAGCGGAACATCAGGTTCAAGTGGTTCTGACGGTTCAGCGGGTACTTCAGGAGCATCTAAAACTTCAGGAACATCAGGAACTTCAGGTTCAAGTGGTTCAAGTGGTTCTTCGGGAACATCAGGTTCTTCAGGAACATCTGGTTCTTCAGGAACATCGGGTACTTCAGGAACATCAGGTTCAAGTGGTTCTTCAGGTTCAGCAGGTTCTTCAGGACTTTCTCAAACTTCAGGAACTAGCGGTACTTCAGGAACATCAGGTTCAAGCGGTTCTTCAGGTTCAGCAGGAACATCAGGAGCATCTCAGACTTCAGGAACTAGTGGAACATCAGGTTCAAGTGGTTCTTCAGGTTCAGCAGGTTCAAGTGGAACATCAGGAACTAGTGGAACATCAGGTTCAAGTGGTTCTGCAGGTTCTTCAGGACTTTCTCAAACTTCAGGAACTAGCGGTACTTCAGGAACATCAGGCTCAAGCGGTTCTTCAGGTTCAGCAGGAACATCAGGAGCATCTCAGACTTCAGGAACTAGTGGAACATCAGGTTCAAGTGGTTCTTCAGGTTCAGCAGGTTCAAGTGGAACATCAGGAACTAGTGGAACATCAGGTTCAAGTGGTTCTGCAGGTTCTTCAGGACTTTCTCAAACTTCAGGAACTAGCGGTACTTCAGGAACATCAGGTTCAAGTGGTTCTTCAGGTTCTGCAGGTTCTTCAGGACTTTCACAAACTTCAGGAACATCAGGTACATCAGGAACATCAGGTTCAAGTGGTTCAAGTGGTTCAGCAGGTTCTTCAGGATTGAGTCAGACTTCAGGAACTAGCGGTACTTCAGGAACATCAGGTTCAAGCGGTTCTTCAGGTTCAGCGGGTTCTTCAGGACTTTCTCAGACTTCAGGAACATCAGGAACTAGCGGAACATCAGGTTCAAGCGGTTCTTCAGGTTCGGCAGGTTCTTCAGGACTTTCACGTACTTCAGGAACATCAGGAACTAGTGGAACATCAGGTTCAAGTGGTTCTGACGGTTCAGCGGGTACTTCAGGAGCATCTAAGACTTCAGGAACTAGTGGAACATCAGGAACATCAGGTTCAAGTGGTTCTGACGGTTCAGCAGGTACTTCAGGAGCATCTAAGACTTCAGGTACATCAGGAACATCTGGTTCAAGTGGTTCTTCAGGTTCAAGTGGAACATCAGGTTCTTCAGGAACTAGTGGAACATCAGGAACTAGCGGAACATCAGGTTCAAGTGGTTCTGCAGGTTCTTCAGGACTTTCTCAAACTTCAGGAACTAGTGGAACATCAGGAACATCAGGTTCAAGCGGTTCTTCAGGTTCAGCTGGAACATCAGGAGCATCTCAAACATCAGGTACTAGTGGAACATCAGGTTCAAGTGGCTCTTCGGGTTCTTCAGGAACATCAGGTTCTTCAGGAACTAGTGGAACATCAGGAACTAGCGGAACATCAGGTTCAAGCGGCTCTGCAGGTTCTTCAGGATTGAGTCAGACTTCAGGAACATCAGGAACTAGTGGAACATCAGGTTCAAGCGGTTCTTCAGGTTCTGCGGGAGCATCAGGAGCATCTCAAACATCAGGAACATCAGGTACTAGTGGAACATCAGGAGCATCAGGAGTGGCAGGTACGTCAGGAGCATCTCAAACTTCAGGTACATCAGGAACATCAGGTTCTTCAGGAAGTTCAGGTTCTGCTGGTTCTTCAGGAACATCAGGTACTTCTGGTACATCAGGTTCAAGTGGTTCTTCAGGTTCAGCAGGAGCGGCAGGAGTATCGCAAACTTCAGGAACATCAGGTACATCAGGAACATCAGGTTCATCAGGAGCGGCAGGAACTGCAGGAGCTTCAGGAGCATCACAAACTTCAGGTACTTCAGGAACTTCAGGTTCAAGTGGTTCTTCAGGTTCGGCAGGTTCTTCAGGATTGAGTCAGACTTCTGGAACATCAGGTACATCAGGAACATCAGGTTCAAGTGGTTCTTCAGGTTCAGCGGGTTCTTCAGGACTTTCACGTACTTCAGGAACTAGTGGAACTTCAGGAACATCAGGTTCAAGTGGTTCTGACGGTTCATCAGGAATTTCAAGAGCATCAGGTTCTTCAGGAACTAGCGGTACTTCAGGTACAAGTGGTTCATCAGGAGCGGCAGGAGCTTCAGGAGCATCACAAACTTCAGGTACATCAGGTACAAGTGGTACTGCGGGAGCATCAGGAAATGCTGGTACTTCAGGAGCGTCACAAACTTCAGGTACATCAGGAACATCAGGTTCAAGTGGTTCTTCAGGTTCATCGGGAGCATCAGGAGCGTCAGGTTCTTCAGGAACAAGTGGAACTTCAGGTTCATCAGGAGCGGCAGGAGCTTCAGGAGCATCACAAACTTCAGGTACATCAGGTACAAGTGGTACTGCAGGAGCATCAGGAAATGCTGGTACTTCAGGAGCGTCACAAACTTCAGGTACATCAGGAACATCAGGTTCAAGTGGTTCTTCAGGTTCATCGGGAGCATCAGGAGCGTCAGGTTCTTCAGGAACAAGTGGAACTTCAGGTTCATCAGGAGCGGCAGGAGCATCAGGAGCATCACAAACTTCAGGTACATCAGGTACAAGTGGTACTGCAGGAGCATCAGGAAATGCTGGTACTTCAGGAGCGTCACAAACTAGTGGAACATCAGGAACATCTGGTTCAAGTGGTTCTTCAGGTTCATCGGGAGCATCAGGAGCGTCAGGTTCTTCAGGAACAAGTGGAACTTCGGGTTCATCAGGAGCGGCAGGAGCATCAGGAGCATCACAAACCTCAGGTACATCAGGTACTAGTGGTACTGCGGGAGCGTCAGGAAATGCTGGTTCTTCAGGAGCGTCACAAACTTCAGGTACTTCAGGAACATCAGGTTCAAGTGGTTCTTCAGGTTCATCGGGAGCATCAGGAGCGTCGGGTTCTTCAGGAACAAGTGGAACTTCAGGTTCATCAGGAGCGGCTGGAGCATCAGGAGCATCACAAACTTCAGGAACGTCAGGTACATCAGGTACTGCGGGAGCAGCAGGAGCGTCAGGAGCATCTCAAACTTCAGGAACATCAGGTACAAGTGGTACTGCGGGAGCTGCAGGAGCATCAGGAGCATCACAAACTTCAGGTACATCGGGTACGAGTGGTACATCGGGAGCATCGGGAGCTGTTGGTACATCAGGAGCGTCTCAAACTTCAGGAACTTCAGGAACATCAGGAACGTCAGGTTCATCGGGAGCGGCAGGTGCTGCAGGAGCTTCAGGAGCATCACAAACTTCAGGTACATCAGGTACATCAGGTACAAATGGTTCATCGGGAGCGGCAGGAGCTGCAGGAGCTTCAGGAGCATCACAAACTTCAGGTACATCAGGTACATCAGGTACAAATGGTTCATCGGGAGCGGCAGGAGCTGCAGGAGCTTCAGGAGCATCACAAACTTCAGGTACATCAGGAACTAGTGGAACATCAGGAGCTTCAGGAGCGGCTGGTACATCGGGAGCATCAGGTTCAAGTGGTTCTTCAGGAACATCAGGTACATCAGGAACATCAGGAGCGGCAGGTAACTCAGGTAACTCAGGAGCATCAGGTTCAAGTGGTTCTTCAGGAACATCAGGAACATCAGGTACATCAGGTTCGGCAGGAGCATCAGGAAACGCAGGAGCATCAGGAGTATCTCAAACTTCAGGAACTTCAGGTACATCAGGTACTTCAGGTTCATCAGGAGCGGCGGGAACTGCAGGAGCATCAGGTGTATCTCAAACTTCAGGAACATCGGGTACAAGTGGTACTGCGGGAGCGGTAGGAAATGCGGGAGCATCAGGAGCATCACAAACTTCAGGAACTTCAGGTACAAGTGGTACATCAGGTTCGGCAGGAGCTGCAGGAAATGCGGGAGCATCAGGAGCATCACAAACTTCAGGAACATCAGGAACATCAGGAACATCAGGTTCGTCAGGAGCTGCTGGTACATCAGGAGCATCAAGAACTTCAGGAACTTCGGGTACATCAGGAACCGCAGGTTCATCAGGTTTGTCACCAGCATCGGGTACAAGTGGTATCAGTGGTGGTGTATTCACAAACCAACCTAACTACTTGGTATACACAGTTAACGGTTCAACAATTCAATCAACATCTTTCCTATACGCAGACATTACAAATAGTAGATTAGGTGTTGCAACAACATCACCAAGTTATCCATTACACGTAAATGCTAACGTGAGTGGTATTTCAATATACGCATCGGCTGATATTGTAGCATACTCAGACGCAAGAATTAAAGGAGATGTTAAGGTAATTGATGAAGCTTTAAGTAAAATTCAACAAATTAACGGTGTTACTTATGTAAGAACCGATATTGATAATGACAATGACAGAAGATACGCTGGTGTTATCGCACAAGATGTAAATGAAGTTTTACCTGAAGTTGTAAATACAGATAAAGAAACAGGAATAATGTCAGTGGCATACGGTAACATGAGTGGATTGTTAATTGAAGCAATTAAAGAATTATCAAACAAAATGGATAATTTACAACAACAAATTAACGAACTTAAAAAGTAATTAGTATGGCATTACCAAGTACAAATTTAGGTTTAGATGATATATACCAAGAATCAACACCTGGTTTCTCCTCAAGCGAAAGTTTGGGGGGAATATCATATAACTCATGGGCTCAAGGACCATTGGGTTCATCTACCTATACCTATAATGGTTATGGAATGGATGGCTCAGGTGGTGGAGTACCATTAGGGGGTAATGTTATATATAATTTTCCTGATTTAAGTGGTTCAATACCTGACCCAACATCTTTTGCTGAATTCCAAAACAACCAATTTTATTTTGATGGAACTACTTATGATATAAAATATTCTTACAATAATACAAAAAACAATACATTTTTTCCACCCCCTCCGGTTATAAATGATGTAAACGTTACTGTTAACTGTTATGATTATAATGGTGTTTATACAGTTCATAATAGTTTTAATATTAATGCTCCTGGAGGAACATCTGCAGGAGCAACCCAAATGCCTGGTTTTTCTGTTAATAGTTTTCCTTTAGTAGATAATGTTTATTGGAGTATTCAAGTAAACACAAATCCTGGTAACACTATAAGTAATATAGCATTTAGTGTTAATGGTACAACAAGAATTAACGTTGGTGGCGGTGGTGGTAGTTTTACTTGGCAGTCAGGTGGTGCGTCACAAGGATTTACCAATAGTAGTGGAATTCTTTATGACATATACGTAACATAAACAACTTTTAATATATTTATAACATATGGCATTATTAGCATCAATTACACCGGTATCAATTTTAACTAAACAAGCCTCATATCTTAGAGCAAGTATCAGTAGATATGATTTAATGGCTTCAGAATGTTATGTCAAATATGACCTCTTGAATTCTTCAGGAGAATATGTATTTGGTGAAACATATAAATTATCACCATCAGTCTTACAAACTTGGGGAACTGATGATAAGGTAATTATACAAGCAATTGCTTCCGATAGAGGAATGACAATTACAGGATATCCTACAAGTATTTAATATTGAGAATAACTTTTCTCTTCAATAAACCCTGATGAATATTTCAGGTTTATTTCTTTTTTTATTTTAGCACGAACATCGTTGGTGTAGTAAACATCACGAGCAAGTTTAACGAAATCATCGTCAAATTGTTTTTGCCTTTCTTTTTCTCTAATATCATCTTCAATAACCCAAAGGTCCTTATTAATTGATAATAGTTCTAAATATTCAGGAGATGACGTTAAAATACCTAAATCATTCTCAACGATTGATAATAAATAATTGTACTCCTTTACAATATTATCCAACTTACTTGGGTCTTTTATATTTTCTTTTTTAATTTGGAGAATTGTTAACTTATCGACAATCTCTCCGTGTGATACTTCTATATTCATTTTATTAAATGTTGTATTTGATTTATTACCATTTCTGACGTTATTAATTTATGACACTCGTGTTGTCTTGAAGTATTTTTGTGTTCAGGACACCAATTCCAATCACCTTTATCAAACTTAAACATAGCTTTATTCCAACAACCATTACATACATCGTAATTAACGATTCTTGTACAATCACCGACAAATTCATGGTCAGCACTTGTGAAGTTTGATAACATAACAACGTGTTTTCCTAAAGCCCATGATAACCAAGATAAACCACTTGATAATCCAATCATAAATTCACTATGGTAAATTACGTTTTGGGTATTATACATTGAAGTATCATTAATCATTTCAGCGTTGTGAACATTGTTACCTTCTTTTGATATGTTGATTACCCTATAACCTTTTGATTTTAAGTAATCAACCAATTCAACCCAACCTGTTTCATTATTCCAAAATTTACATTGTGCTGTTGAACTAGTTGCAATAACCACATATTTTTCTTCATAAGGTCTTTCTGATGGTGTAAAATCAATTTTAGTTCTAATTTCTTTGTGGTCTAAACCAAGTATTAAACTAGCATGTTCTTGTAAACCAACAATGTTTGGTAATGTTGGTTCTTTATTCAAATCATAAAACCAACCCAAAGTGTACATTCCAAATAAATCATTTACTGTACTTCCAGGTGTTACAAATTCAATTTTTGGATATACATTTTTGAACAAATCATTCTTGAATGTTGAAGTAATAACATGACAATTATGTCTTTTTCTAAATTCATCAATATATGGCATCCATGCAATGTTGTCACCCAAAGAACCTGAATCAACTGCGATATAAACTCGTTTACCTGATAAGTTAAGTTTATAATCAAAAACAGGCATATCACCATCATAAACTTTCATATTCCAATTACGGAAATATTGTTTATTTGTTTTGGCAAACATACCAGAACTGAGTTTATTTTTATAATCCAAATGATTGTCATTCCAAATCTCAACATCAAAATGTCTTGTTGCAGAACCTAAAACTTCTATGTAAGCACCTTTAATAAAATTGATATTAAACGAATAATCATTTAATATTTCATGTTCGATTTTATTGGTATTTTCATACACATCAATGTAAAGTTGTTTGGTTAATTCAGAGTTATATTCTTTTTTAATATCGTTTACTGAATTATATATGTTTAACAATCTTTTACAAATAACCGACCAATCATATTTTAATTTTTCACTTTGAGTGTGGTTAACAAAAGTTTCAATATTTGATGTAACGTGTTTAATACCTGTTACCACAGAATTTGTTGACCTATCAATCTTGTAAATACTATTAAGTTCTTTGGTACCATCATAAGTTCCAACAATTGGAAGACCGCATGAAATCGCCTCAAGTAATGTTAAATTTGGATGACCCGCTTCTAATTCAGATGGATGTAAAAATATTGTATGTTCATTATACAATTTAATTAACTCTTCTTCATTTGGGTTTGTATCAATGATGTGTAATTTATCATAATCCAATAAATCTTTATTAACATTAAAGAAATTCTCATTGTTTTTTGGACCAACAATAGTAATCGGATGATTCAACTCACGAGCGGCTTCAATAGCATATCTAAAACCTTTTCTATCCACACTTTGATTATCAGCATATCCATTGTTGGCAACACACAATAATTTTGTATAAGGTTTAATAAGAGAGTCGTTTTTATATAACTCAGTATCAACACCATGACTCAAATAAAACAATTTATCCGTCTCATCAAAATACTTACACAAATTTTCAGCGTGTGTAAAAGAAATAATTGACCCTTTAATGGCATCAAGGTTTTCTTTATAAGTTTGAGAATCTTTACCATGACGAACAACGTGATGGTCGTGTAATGAAAAGATATACGGTATACCTCTTTCTTGAGCCATAATTGCCAAATTGGCAACGTGGATGTGAATAATGTCAGATGTGGTATCAACATCATCAAGATATTGAATACCACACTCATGACCCATTTTTTCAAACTGTATCTTATAGTTCCAAATAATCTTTTCTATCGCACCCCAACCTTTTGGAGGTATTGATATTAAACCTGGTGTTACCTGAGTAATTTTCATAATTTATTAAAATATAGTAAATTCAACGTAACTATAAATGTTTTTGTTATATTCATCGTATAGTAATTTGTCATTTTCATAAACTTCAATCTTTTCAATTTCTTTTGAATGTGTAGTATAAGTAAAATATCCTTTAGATTCAACAACATGAACTATATTATCAATACTACCATCAGTGTAAAATATTTTAACATCTCTTTTAACCATTTTATCTTTATAGTTAAAAGTTAAAATGATTTTATCCGTTTCATTTTCACATTTGATACAGTTATAAATTCTTGTTGAACAACCTCGATACTTTGGTGATAAGTTAGCCTCACTAGTTTCACTATTAAAATATGTGCCCTCAAAATCAGAACTCATATTGTCCTTACCATTTCTTGTTATAATATCAGTATTATTTTCTAATTTAAGAGTATCAAAAATAAACGTCTCTACAGGGGTAAACTTTTTAACACCCCATTTATTAAAGATGTAATCTTGATAATCTTTTTCACAACTAATCTTGGGGGAGGTGTTTAGGAAATAATCAATTTCACAAAACATGTAGTGAAAAGATGCTTCTTTACCATCATCATATTTGTTAACATAAAACCAACCTTTTTTGTTTTGTTCCAAACAAGTTTGGGGTATTTGTTTCATGAACTCCAATGATTTTTCTCCAAGTAACGCATCAACTTCCAACCTTTGAAAATGGGTGTATCCCAAATTTTTACACAATTCTAATGTAAAAAATAAATTAATAATAACGGACAAACCATGTCTTTGAAACGCTGGTTCAAGTTCATGAATACCACCTTTATCAAAACCTTTCCAAATGTCCAACAAACTAACACCTTCATAATCATCGGTAAATAAACGATTGTTTTTATCGTAAAAAGAATAGTTTGTTAATTCTTGTATATGTGGTGGTATGTTTGTATTAGATAACAGAAAGACATCCTCACCATTATTTTTAAGTTGAGAAATCATTGTTTCTAATTTTTCTAAGACTTTATCAGAACTGATAAAGCAATCTATAATTGTAATTTTTTTCATGATGGTATTCCTACTGTAAAAAGACAGAATTCAAAACAGTTAGTGAAATAATAATACTTTTGTAATAAAAAATCAGAAATTTCATTATAAAGTTTTTCTCTTAATTCAGTGTTTTCAATATTGTCCACGGCAATTCTAACATTGCAGTTTGGGTTTAATTCAAAAATTTTGGATATTGTATTCGTCATAAGAACAACATCGGTCATGGTTTTAATATAATAAAATCCCCAATCATACTCACGGTCAAATTTGTTTAAATGTACGTCTTGGTCAAATAATAACTCCTTAATTAAACCAAATTTTTTATCGTTAATTGACGTTGTAAAATACCCAATCCTTTTCTGAGTATCAATCATGGAAAATTCCATATCCATAAATGGTAATGATAAATCAACAATGTCCTCAAAATACCTGTCAATCGTTTCAATCTCGTTACCTCTACGTTCATTAACCATTGAAACAATGTTTCTATTCTCATCCATCATCTTGTCCAAGTTTTCCATTGTGTATAATTTTCTGCTGATGGATTCAGGTCTATACCTGTATTTGTATAAAGCTCTTGGTAAGATTAATACTTTACCTTCCTCTTCTAAATGAGCATTGAATACCAAATCATTATAGAAGAACTCCATCCAATCACCAGGGTTGTAATCAACATCGGTAATCTTATTTCTCCATGCTTTAAGATATAAGATATTCCCACACAATAGATTTTTACAATTCTTGAAATTACGAACCTCAAAGTTATTCCAACTACCATCGTCCAAAAAAGAATTGGACCTACAAGATATCATAATAACTTCAGGGAATTTGGTGAAATAATATAGATATACCTCAAGAGCTTTGGGGGATATAACATCATCACTTCCAAGTTCAACAATAATTTCAGATTCTTTACAAAACCATTGTGGATTGTAAAACATTTCTTTTTTCTTGGATTGTTCTATATATCTAACTTTTTTATCATTAGAACAAATGTCTAACAAAATTTGTTTTGTATTATCATCAGAAAAATCGTCAGTTACAATCCATTCCCAATTGGTATAGGTTTGTGATTTTATTGAATCATATAATTCTTTAATATAATTCTCTGTTTTATAAAATGATGTAACAAATGTGAATTTCATATTTAACTAATTTGTATTAGATTATTAACTTCTGAGATATGTTCAGTATAAAGTAACTCACCATTCTCAAATACTTCAATAAACTGAATGTTGGGGGTTATACTGTCATAAGTATAACTACCTTTACTGGTTATATGATGTGTTGATGTGTAAATAAAACCATCATCAAAATAACATTTAATAATTCTTTCTTTATGTTTATTATCATAATTCATTGATAATAATACGACATACTCATTTGTATCCATTGGCAAATACAAACGAGATGTACAGCTATTATATTTTTTAGGTATGTTATTTGGTGAAACTTCAGAATTCCAATACGTGTTTGGAAATTTCAAATCTCGTTCTTCTTCGTTAATTAATACAAAATTTTCTAAACCAGAAATTTCTAAATTTTGATATAAAAATCTTTCAACATTGATGAAGAAATTATTACCATTTGTTTGATTAATAAAATCACGATAATCATTTTCATATTTTATGTTTTTAACATTTGATAAAAAATAATCAATTTCAGAGAAAAAATAATGAAAGGATACATCAGGAGGGTTTGTTATATTATTTAGTAAGTACAAACCTTTTTTATTTTCATCTAAACATCTTGAAGGTAATAAAGATAAATTGTTAAATGACTCGTCAGAGAATAATGGGTCATATTCTAATTTTTCAAAATGGGTATAACCTAAACTTTTACCAATAGTAATTGCGTTAAAAATATTAATCATCACAGATAAACCATGTGGTTGTAATTTTGGAAAAACATCTTGACAATTACCGCCAGATATTAAAGTCTTAACTACAAACAATTCAGAAAATTCCCAATCACTTGAAAAAAAATGATTATTGGAATCGTATAAACAATAATCTACTTTTTGTTGAATTTCTATTGGAATAGTTGTATTTGAAATTAATAAAATATCAGAATTTTTTGATTTTAATTTGTCAATAAACGAATCTAATTTATTGAGTATTGTGTTGTTATGGATGTAACAATCTAATATGGTTAAAAGTTTCATAATTATTTTTTCTTAATAACTGAAGTAATTGACCTAATAGGGTAATTATTTTCACATGTAAAATCAGTAGTATATGGTAAATCTTTGTTATATGTATCAAATATGGTTACAGAATCTACTAAGTTATTGATTTGTATTAAGTTTTCTTCTGAAATCCAAAGACTACTAAATGGTCTTTGATTTAAAAATTTAATCGTGTTATTGTTAATTTTAGTTTGAGTTTGAATATAACCATAAAGATTATTACCTAATGTGAAGTAACTACTACCCAAATCTTCAATGATATAAAAACCGTTTGGTTTAACTAATTCAAATAATTTACCAAAAGTTAATTGTTGGTGTTCAACATCATGTGAACCATCATCTAATATAAAGTCAAATTGGATGTTATTAGATTTACAATAATTAACAAAACTATCTAAATCTTGAGATTTACTTTGGTCTAAAATAAATGTCTTAATTCTATCATTATTGTATAATGATTTGTCATTTATATCTAATCCAAAAATTTGAGCGTTTTGAAAATAATCATAATAAGACTTTAGAGAACCTCCAGAATCAATACCGATTTCACAAATATTAGTTGCTGAGTTTTTTAGTTTTGAAAACCAATTTTCATAAAAATTGGCGTATCGATTACCAAGTGGTGATAAATCTCCTTTATCTGTGTTATTTTGGTTGCAGTAGTAATTAAAATCCATAAATAAATAATAACAAACAATTGATTAAATTAAAGATTATTACAATCATCAACATCAGTTATTATAATTTTATTATGAGATATGTTATTATACAGATGGATTAAGTTGTGTGTATTACCATTATATGTTATTGATAAACTAAATACATCATCATGATGAAGATTTAGGTCCATTAAATAATGATTACTAATAACCGTATCAATAGTAATGTTATTTACCTCAACAGTTACATCATAAGAACCATTTAAATCGTAAAAAAATATTTTAGCAGTATCATCATCGGCCAATGTTCTTTTATGTAAGAAAAACTTAAAATCAACATAAATAGAATAATTAAATAAATCTAAGTTTTCAAAAAAATATATTTCATCCTTAGTATCATACTTTTCAATTTTACAAGGTAAGACTTTTGATATGTTAGATAGTAAAGTTTCGGCAACATCATAGTTTTTATAATATAAATCCTTAGTTATTATTTCTTGAAATAAACTTAATACATTTTTATTAAAACCCATAAAAAAACCACCAACTTCAAAACCTTTATTACTTGGGAATAATATACATTTTTCGTTAGTTAAGAATGTGTCAATTAAATGTTCGTCAATTACTGTATCATAAATTATGTGAAAATAATATTCATAATCATATGTTAACCCAATTTGACTTAATTTTTTAATTTGGTATAATGACGCCCATCCATAATCTGATTTACCTAAATGAAGTTCGTAAAATTTATTATCCATACAATAAGCCCAATATTCAAACATTGTTTTTCCTGGCCATTTTGTAACAGGATTTTCTTTTGTCTGAATAAAAACATTACATAAATCAATAATATACTCAGGTAAATTTATGGGTGATAATAATATAACATCTAAATTATTAGATTTAATTAGTTTTATGTTTTTTTCTAAAACATCAATTTTATTCTGTTTATCACAGAATGAGTTTATTAATACTACCCTGTTATTCACTTTTCTTAAATTTTAAAAATGATGGTTTATTTGATAATATTTCACTACCAAGTTTTTCAACTGAACTAATTATTCTTTCAGATAAATAACATTCAATTTTCCATTTGTCATTATCGGTTGTTTTATACCACCACCAATACATACTACCTAATTTTAAGGTGTTTGACAATATTTTCACATCATTTTTATATAAATTAATAACAACATTATGTGATGAATTACACATTGGTAAAATACCGTAAATGTGGTTTTCATTATCATAATCTCTCACTAAATCAACATATGCGTTTACAACATCATAATCTGGTAGGTGTAATCCTTTAGTGTCTGCAATACCGGCCCACTTACTTGTAAAAATATCTGAAGCTCTAAATTTTTCAATGATACCAAAACCACCGCAGTCTTTTATTCGTTGTCTTACAAAAAATTCTAAAATATAATTATTACCACAATATTTTAAATAATTTTCAGGAGAATTGGCAACACTAAATAACTCAATAAAATAAGATATTTTGCCAGCAAAAATTGATAAAACTGGAAATAAACCATTACGGTCATGAGCATCATTCATAAACCAATAGTCTAAGTTTGTTAAATCTTTTAAGTGTGTTTCTAATACTGTATGGTCTTTTTGATTTATAAAATAATCGTAATTGTGGTATATGAAATGTGTAAAACCTTTTTCTTTAAGTAAATTTAATCCGTTTTTTAAGTTAATTAACGAAGCGTAATGTGTGGTACCTAATCTATTACCTAAATTAGATTGGTAATAATAATTAGGATAACTTGAGAAAATTACAGAATCTGAGTACGATGGTAATGTTAAAATTTCATTTTCATCTGAATAAACATAATAATTAACGGATTTTTGTATATCGACATTAACGGGTGAATGAGATACTAAACATATTTTATAACCTTGTCTTTTAATACCTTCAATTGTTAATGATAGTAAAGCACTATCATTTGAATTCTGAGGATGAGCACCAATTAATACGCAAGTTTTTTCACTATCAATTGACATACAATTATATTTTTCATTTTAATACGTAACTAACATCCCATACTCTGTTGTTTTATCACCTAACTCCATTGAATTTAACGTTGGTGAATAAATTTTATAATTAAAACCATGAGATTCTAACTTATCTAATATAGGTTGTATTTGGTTATCAGTATTTGAATGTATTTCAATCATAAATTTATCAATCATTGACATTTGTTTGTCTGTAAGAGAAGGAATTAAATCATACTCACCACCTTCAATATCACATTTTAACAATGAAATTCGTTCAATACCTTCTTTTTCAATAATTTCGTCTAAAGTTATTGTTTCAAGTTCTATTGAATTAGTTAAAGATTCATAATCAACACCTTTTGTTGAATCAAAAGCAATTGAACCAATTGCTGAATTATTATCCGAATAATTAAATGTTACGGTTTTTTTCTCTGAAAAAATTGGTGAAAGATATACAGATGAACGACTATAATCATTATCTAACATATTTTTAATATTATTTTCTAAGTTTGGGTTAGCCTCAACCAAAACAACTTTGCGAGCATCTTTAGAATACATGTATTTAGCGAATAACCCAATATTAGCTCCAATGTCAATTACAGTGTCTAAATTATTTATATTAAAATTACGATAAATATCATCAACAAAAAATTCATTATAGTTTCTCCAACTACAATCAAAACCATCATAATTAAAAATTGGATAACGTAGTTCAATATCGTTAACAACATATTCTTTAGAAAAAACTAATTGGTTATCTTCATTATAAAAATCAACATCAAATCCTCTAAATGACGATAATCGTTTAAATTTAACAACATGTGTTGGTATTGGTACTACATACCATGTTACCGAATTGGTTGCTTGAAAGTTAAACCAATACATAGGACATTTAGATGTCATATCTTTAATTGATACTTTATAATTTACAGGTTCATTATCATTGTAATTAACATAAATTTTATTTTCATTTTCGTCAAAAGACAGGGAGAATTTTTCTTGTATTGTGTTCATATTTAATATTTTTTTTAAGTTAGTTATGTCGGTTTCAATATCACCAGTTAAATAAGTGATATTTTTATATTCATCGTATTTACCACAATATACATCTAAATTGTGCATCATCATTGGTATTTGATATTCTAATGCTTCTTTAATTGCTATTGGGTTTAATTCTTTATTGTTTTTATCACCTTTTGATGTAAAAAGAAATAAATCAGACGCTTCTAAAAAATCGTAAACATCATTTCTTTCACCCCAAACCATACAGTTATTAGGTTTGTTTTGTATTAATGGTTCCCAATAACTTTGAAAGTTTCCGGCCAAATTACCCAAAAAGTGAAAAACAATTTTGTAGTCCAATAATCTTTTTGCCAATTCAAAGATATAAGCTTGGTTTTTTCTTTGTGTAAATAAACCTACATTAACCACATGTTTATATGATGGGTCAAAATTAAGTTTGGTTTGCATTTCAGTTTTTCTTGGTAATTTAAAATCAACTGGATATTCAACAATTTCATATGGGATATCAAAACCTGAGTATTTGAAAGCACTAAATGCACTTACAAAAATAAATTTGTCAGGAAACCATCTTTTACGTTCAACAGGAAAACTAGAATCATGAGTGGTTTCAGTAATGATATATTTTCTATCATTTGAATAAATTCTTTTTGTTATTTTTTCATCTAAAAAATACTCAGGTACTTCTTCTAAAGAAATAAAATCTGGTTGAAACTCATCAATTAAATTCATCAAGACTTCTTCTTTATTTTGTGATAAAATAACTAAATTATCAAGACCAATTAAATTTATAATTCTATCTTTTTGAATTCTAAATACTTCTGCAATGTTTGAATATTCAACACACTTTATTTGATATGTGTCTTTTAATAGTTCAATTTTATTGACAATAACCTGAGGACATCCTCCTGTTGACAAATGCGGTGCAATAATTAAAAGTTTTTTCATGTATTATATTTTTGGTGTGATATAAATTAAACCTCTTTTAGCTCCAACGGCCTCAGTGTTGTAGTAATAATCAAAACCATTTGGGTATATTTTTTTTATATGATTTTCAATCCAATCAAAACAAAAATCATTTCCATTATATGAATCATATCCTAATTCAGGATTATTTGTTTTGAAATCATGAATTACAATAATTGGTGTTGTGTTTAATGTTGAAATAATATCTAATTCATCTAATAAAGGACAATAATCACCCCAATGCGCATCTAAGAAGAAAATTGTTGGGTCTGATAATTTACCTTGTAAATTTGGTAGACCAATTAAACTGTTTTCTAAAAATGAATTTACATTATTAAAATCTTTAGTCTTTTCAATACCGACATTATAAAAATGTTCATTAGTTTCATAGGTATATACTGTTTGAAAATTTTCACCAAACCATTTTGTTGTACTAAAAACATAACTACCTGTCTCAACAACATTTTTAACATCAAATTTATGTTTTAGTTTAATGAACTCATACTCAGTAATTACATCACCTGCAAATGGTTCATCTTCGTACGCAAATATATTAAATACGCTCATATTATTTTACTAATAATATAATCTTCAGTGATAATGTAGTCAATAGAATTGTCCAAAAGATGTTTTAATACTTGGTGTGGATAATTGTTAATTGGTTCACCATGTGAATTAAAAGATGTGTTTAAGACTAATGGTATTCCTGATAATTTATAATACTCGGAAATTATATTATGAAAGTGTGGGTTTGTTATTTTATTTACACTTTGAGGTCTTGCTGTCCCATCTTTTTGATGTATAACCGCTGGAATCATCTCAATCCAAGAATCTTTAGTGTTATAACATAATGTCATAAATTCTGCAGCATACTTTGATTTGTCATTTGAAAACACGTCAAAAAAATGTTCTTCCAACACACTTGGTGCAAATGGCATAATTTCAGTTCTTTTAAGTCTTGTATTCAATAATGTGTGAGTGTCTTTATCTGTTGGTCTACAAATAATACTACGATTACCTAAAGCTCTTGGACCATACTCTGTTTTACCAACAAAGACTCCAAGTATTTTACCATCATTTATTAATGAAGCAATTTTTTCAAAAGAAACAGGTTCTGTTGTTAAAGTGTTTTCATGTGATAAAAGTTCATTATCCCAATATTCTTTACTAAACTTTGAGCCAAAAAATACATTGTCTAATTTTACTGGTGTTGGTAATTCACCTAACTCATTAGATTTACATATTGCGGCACCCAACGCCAAACCACCATCACCCATTGATGGGTGAATAAAGATTTCATCAAATAATGATGTGTTATTTATAAATTGGTTTAATTTAACATTTGCAAAAATACCACCAGCAAATGTTATTTTATTATAATCAGGGTACTTGTCTTTCAAGTCCTTCAAAAATTGATACATTATTTGTTCCGATAATACTTCTAAAGTAAAAGCTAAATTATTACGTTTTTCAACTGAATCAAAATAACCATTTTTATTTAAGTTATGTTCAAAAATAAAATCAAACATTGGGTGACCATTTTTTGGTCCAATCATTAAATTACCTTCATATTTTAAACATTGTGATAAATAATCATATATTTCTTGGTCAAATTGACCATGAGAAACCATACCAACAATTTTACCTTCATCCTTAAACATCTTCCAACCTAATAGTTGGGTTACTTTACCCCAAACACCAGCAATAGACATTGTTAATGATGTTGGAAGTGTATGTACTTGTTCACAACTACCTGAGTCACACAAGTAGATTTTACCTCTACTTCTGTGTCCTTGACCATCATGACTCATTGCAATTACTTTTCCTTTGAAACCTGATGTGAAATATGCACCTAATGCGTGACATTTTTGATGTGAAAAACTATCAAATTTATGTTCAACACCCATAAAGTCATGTTCGATACCCATATGTCGGGGGAGAGCAAAAACAACATGGTCAACATTGTTAATTGTTACATTAAAATTGTCTCTTAAAAAATCTAAACCCATGTTTGGTCTTTGCCAAAAATGATTGAGAGCTTTACTACCAGTTAATTTTTCTTCTTCCATGGCACAAATGATTTTACCATCTTCTATGTATGCTACTGAGGAATCGTGTCCTCCATAGTGTATTCCTATAATTTTACTCATAAATTCATAATGTCGTTAAATAATTGTTTAGATGTCATTTTTAACCAATCATTTCTGTGATTATACGACACATTTGGTTCCGTGTGGTTTTGATACAAGACCCAACCTGAACCCCATTCACCATAAGATAAATGTAATAAATGGTGTCTATCAATTGCGTAATCTGCATAATATTTTGTTGGAAAGTTAGATACCGCAGGTTCAATATCTTCAAAAATAATCTCAGGTAATTTGTTATGTAATTTTAATCTGTCATTAAATTTTGAATATATGTGTAAATTACAACCAGTATTTTTCTTAAATTGAACAGATAAATTAAACCACTCTAAACATTCTTCATAAGAATCTGTTTTAAGTCGCAATAAAACATTTTCATCGGTTTCATTGTAAGTGTGTTCACTTACTTGAACCACTTTATTATCGTACCAACCATATATTTTAATCTTCCAATTAACTCTAAATTGTTTTGCAACGTATTTGAACCAAGTATAACAGTGTATTACATTATACGAGACCAATGACCATCCATGTCCTGTGTTTTCATAATATTCAATTAAATATTTTTCAGAGGATAAATCTTGAATATCAACAAATGCTCCACCAATAAAATTTATGTTAATGGGTATATTAGAGAAATCTTTCATTTTAGTTTTTTATTAAATTATTTTCAAGTATTTTATTCATAACCATAGTAGGTGATATGGTTCTAGTACATTCAAATCTTTTATTTTCAGGACAAAAATCTTTTAAAAATGTTACAAATTTATCACAATGTTTTGGTGAATTCCAACAACCATGACAAACATTATCATTATAAATTCTAACACAATCTTGACTAAATTCGTTTTCTTTAATTGTTACTCCTGATATCATAACAACTTTGGTGTTACAAGCCCATGCTAACCAAGCTAAACCAGAACTCATACCAATAAAAAAATCACAGTGTTTTAAGTACCATGCTCTGTTAGATAAAGGTAAGTCACCATTTAATTTAGTGATACCTTTTAGGTTTGATTTTTCTTTTGATATGGAAACAATCTCATATCCATATGACTTTAACATTTGAATCAATTTTTCCCAGCCAACAGGATTATTCCATTCTTTTATTGGACCTGACGCAAATTCAGAAATACAAATGTATTTGTTTTTAATTGGTCTTTCGTCTGAAATATTTTGAATTAAAGGTTTTATTTCTTTGTATTCTAAACCAATTTGTGTTGCTCCAAATTCTTGTAGTGGTACTAAATTAGGATGTTTTGGGGATGAATCGGTATTCCATAACGTTAAACCTTCTAAATACTTTTTCTTTTTTTTATATAATTCATTAAGTAATATAGATTGTTCCTCAGGTGTTTTACCATATACCATTCTGTAACTGGCATAAAATTTTTCATCATCCATTTGATAATTTCCAAAATCAACCATATTAATGTTAGGATATGTGTCCTCAAATAAATCCTTCAAACTAAATTGTAATGTCACTTTACAATTATGTTTTTTTGCAAATTCATTTGCATATGCCACCCAAGCAATGTTATCACCAAGAGGGGTGTTTTGAATAGTAATTAAGACTTCTTTGTCTCGTAGGTTAATAATTTCTTCATGAATAACACCTACATTGTTTTTTAATACTACAATTTTCCACTCAACAAAATACTGAATACTTGGTTTGGTCCAATAATTAGGTTTCAAATTTGCGTGATGTAATAGTTTACCTGTTTGATTATTAATAAACAATACTTCATATGTTTCTGATTCATTATACTGAACACCTTTTTCACCAACAATTTCAACCATACAACCATCAAGGTAGTTAATTTTTAATTCAATATTATTCTTCATATATTTCCATAATTTTATTAAATACTGAATCGTATTGTGGGTGACATTCAAATGTAGGTTTTTTCTCCAAACAATTAATTAAAGGTGGTACTCCTTGAACACTTCCCCACTCTTCAACACCGTACTTCATATCTGAAGCGCAAAATATTGAACATCCACCACCAACATAGTGGTATTTGTATTCTTGAGAATTGTGTCTATATGGTGCCCTCCAACGAGGATTAATTGATGAACCTAATTGTATAATATGAGCATCGGTTGTACCTGCTAAGTGTAAAAGACCCGAATCCATTGTAACAAACGCAATTGAATTTTGAATTAAATGCCAAGCTTGTGATAAATTGGTTTCATTCATTAAATTTAAACCATTTTCTATATGAAAATTAAATACTGGTTTATCAATATTCCAAAAACCAACCTCACTTGAATCTTTACCTATTGAAACAACAGAAATACCCGATTTATTTAATTCTTCAGTTAATTTAACCCATTGATATGAGTCCCAAGTCCTACTTGGCCAGTTCTGAACTGGGTGTATCAAAACATATTTTTCAGGTAATCCTTCAATTGGTGTAAATTCATCTGGGTTATAGATACATTCCATTTCTTCAGGAAACAATTGAAATCCTAACAACATTGCATGATACTGACGAATATCGGTATGTGCGTGTTTATGTTGGATTCCTTTATCATTTTGTTTACCAATATCGTAAAACGAATTGTGTACTATGAAATTTTCTCTAATATAGTCCATATTCATACCACCCGATGGGTAATTTTTATCTATATATGGATTATTTTTAAAAATTTCAGGGTGTTGTGAAATTATATTAACTTTACAATTATAAGCCTCACTTACTTTTTTAATGGTAGGTGTTGAACATAAAGTATCACCAATTGATGGGCAGTCACTTAAATCGTAAAAGATTGAATCTCCTACGTCAAGTATGTTTGCATCCCAAAGATATTTGTTTGTTGTGTGCCAGTATTTACGCATAATGTGAATTATAAGTTATTTCATTGTATTATTCAATGCTGAATAACCTGAAACTTGTTTACCAATCATTTCTTTATGTGATAATAATCCACCTCTATTGGCATAAACCCAAGCCAACCAAACATCTGGAGAATGCCAATAATGTGTTTGGAGATTATTAATTATATTATTTCTTTCTGATTTATATATCATATACATTGAGCCTAATAAGAAATGTGGTACATCGTAAAAATCTCCCAAATCAATCACTTTATCCCAATAATCATCATTTCCTGATAACCAAACAATATTTCCTGAAAAAGAACAAATTTTTGAACCACGTTCAACACCCAATTCATATCCTTTTTTAATTGTATTAAAAAAATCATCAGGGTTTAATTCCGTTATTACATCACCCTCTAAAATAATTAATGCATCTAAATCATTTGAAAATTCTTGGGTTATTGCTCGTTTATGTGCCATGTATGCACCGTAATGACCATAAGATAAACAATACGAGTCATTACCTTCACAAGTCTCATTAATAATTGCGTTTTCCCAACAAGTATTCCAAGGTAATTCTTCTCTATTAATAATGGAATATTGTTGAGTATAAGAATCAAATTTACACTTTAATTTTTCAAAACAATCAATGGATTGTTTTTGTTTATTTAAGATTGATTGCCATCTCTCATCTGATACATCTTTTTGATGTTCAGGATTTATTAAAAGGTGAACTATTTTAATTTTCATGGTTAATAATTGTTAATTGTGTTAATAATATGATTTACTTCGTCAATTGTCAAAAATGGATGAATTGGAATTGATACTATTCTATTACATGTCTCATCTGTTTTTGAACTTGAAAATACAATATCTTCACTATCAAAAATTGATGTTTGATGAATTGGAATTGGATAGTGAATAATTGTAGTAATACTATTATCAGACATATGTTTTTCAAATGACTTACGGTCATCAACCTCAACGCAAAAAATATGATATGAATGTGTTGTACAATCTTCAGATACTTTTGGTAAAACAACTTTTGGGTTGTTAATTTCATTATGATAACGTTCTGTAATTTTATTTTTAATATCAGTCCACTCTTTAAGGTGTTTTAATTTCTCAGATAATACAATTGCTTGCATTGAATCCAATCTATTATTATAACCAATCTCATCATAATGATATTTTACTTTTGAACCATAGTTTCTAATTGACTTTAATCTATTATAAAAATCTTCATTGTTAGTTGTAATAATACCAGCGTCACCACAAGCGCCAAGATTCTTACCTGGATATAATGAATAAACTGCCAAATCACCATATGAACCCAAATAATTGTTTTTGTATTTTGTTTCATGTGATTGAGAACAATCCTCAATGACGTGAAAATTATATTCCTTTGATAATCTCATAATGGTATCCATATCACATGAGTGACCATATAAGTGAACAGGTATTACAACCACTTTATTAAAATTATCTCTACGATTTTTTAAAAACAACTCTAAATGATTTGTATCAATCGTGAAATGTTCGTCATGGTCAATAAGTGCTACAAAAGGTTCTGTGAGTGGTAAATGTTTAACTGCCAAGTAATCGGCAACAAATGTGTTTGATGGTATAATAACTAAATCAGTATTGGTTAAATCAAACATTTGAAGAGCCAATTTTAAACCATCAGTACCATTTGACACACCAACAGCGTATTTTGTGTTATAATGTTGGGCAAATTCAGATTCAAATTCTGAAACCGCAGGTCCGTTAATATATGAACCTTGATAACCAAGTTTATCTATTTTTTCTAAAACAACTTCTCTAATTGTTTCCCATTGTTTTCCTAAATCGTTAAATTGCATGTTCTAAGTTTTTTGTTATTTTAAGTGTTATTTCTTTATTTGAATCAAAATTATTGTCACTGAAGAAGTGTCTCATACCAATATGGATTGGGGATGGAGAGTCTGAAAAATCTTCAACACCATTATTAGTAATGATTACTTTTTTTACATCATCAAAAACGATAACTTCATCATCTTCAGTAATGAATAATGATACCCTGTTTTTTGTTTTATGTTGCCAAGATGAATTAATTATAACTTGCAATCCACTTTTATAATACCAACTAATATTGGAACCAAAGTCTTCATTTGATTTAACTGAAAATTCATTCCAAGTAAAATCAAAATTTGTTCTACCAAATATGTGATATAAAATGGATAAATCATGTGATGATAAATCGTGGATTGAACTTGTGTCAAATCTTTTTGGACCGTCATTGGTTCTGTTAAGAATGACTTGTTTAATTTTTTTCTTAGACACAATTTTTCTGATTTTATCAACACATGGATTGAACGTATAAACCCAATCAACAAATAACATATTGTTATTTTGTTCCATTAATGAATATATTTCGGTTGATTCTTTATATGTGTTAACCAAAGGTTTTTCACACCAAATTCTTTTGTTCTTAAATTCAGATAATTTCAATAATATTTCGTGGTGTGTTGTAAATGGTGTTACAACAAAATAATGTGAATAACTATCATCCAATAGATTGAAGTTGTCTAAAACAACATCAACAATTGTGATATCATTATACCCTAATGATAATAAATTTTTATGGAGTATTTTACCCCAATAACCATATCCAATTAGGCAAATTTTATGATTTAATTCTTGCCGGATTTCCATAAACTGTTACATTATCAGGTATGTCTTTTGTAACGACTGAACCCGCACCTATTATTACGTTATTACCAATCTTGACTGGTAAAATTGTTGAGTTGGAACCAATTCTAACGCGGTCACCAATAATTGTTTTTTTCATTTCCCAATTTTCTATTAAATCTGAGTCAAATGTGTCATTGGTAAACATAACTCCGTGACCGATAAAAACATTGTTACCTATTTTAACACCTGAAGGTATGAAAGAGTGTGAACTAATAATAGAATCATTCCCAATTTCTGAATCTCGTTGAATTTCAACAAATGGACCAATCTTAACATTGTTACCAATCTTACAACCATAAAGGTTTGTTGGTTCAACAACAAAAACATTTTCACCAAATTGTACGTTTTTTATACTACCCATATCAAAATAATATAGTTTTTATTGGATAAAAATAAATGAAAGTTTGGTTTTTATTGTCGTTAAATTCTAATTACAACAATTATTATTATGGTACCAAAGGTGCCAAAGTTATTGGATGAATAATATCAACCTGAGAATAACGGATTTTATAAAAAAGACCAAGATTAAAATAAGAATTTAATCTGATTTAGTTTTATTAATCTGACTAAAGGTCTTCATCAATTTAAGACTATCTTGATAGTTCTTTTCAAGACGTTGCAGTTCTTTTTCATCAACAACAGACTCCAAGGCATTAACATATAATTCCTCGGCTTCTTTGATTATTTTCTCTATTGTCTTAATAAGCTTCATATAATATAAATATAGTTTAAGTGCCTGTTTATTTATCTTTTGATATTTCTATTTTTAAATTGTATAAAAACTCACTATCGAGTTATTTATAGTACAAATGGCATTTCCAGTAATAACAATAATATCTTGTGATACATTAGTTTCTTATGAAGTTTCTATAAGTTCCTTAGCTGGTTTAACTGGCGGTATTAGTTATTCCTTTACGTTTACGGGCGCATTACCTGGTGGATGCTACGAATATATTGGTAATGTAGGTTCATCACCAATAGATACTGTTGCAACAGTTTCTATTGGACATCCTGATTGTGCGACATGTCAGGCAACTACTCCAACACCAACGCCAACACCTACAATAACACCTACTAATACTGTTACACCAACTAAAACTCCGACACCAACACCAACTTGTAATTGTGAATATATTACAATCACAATATCTCAAATTGACCTTGATAATGCTACTGGTAATGTTAGTGAACCATTCTTCAATAATAAGGTAGAGTTAATTTATATTCCTTGTGGTGAGTACAGCATTACAAATAAGTATTATGATACTGCTGGAACATACACTAATGAGGTATGTATAAGTCCATCAACAATTCCAACATATATTTTTTTACAATATTATGTTAATGATGCAGTAGCACTCGCAGATAATTCAACTTATTACCAAACAGGTATAAATTGTTGCAATGAAATAGTAACACCAACACCAACTAATACTGAAACTCCAACTGTAACTCCTACAAATACTGAAACACCAACAAATACTCCAAGTGAAACTCCTACACAAACTCCTACCAATACTGAAACACCGACAAACACTCCAAGTGAAACTCCAACACAAACACCAACTAATACCGAAACACCAACACCAACTTCTACTAATACTGAAACACCAACTCCAACTGTAACGAATACTCAAACTCCTACCAATACTGAAACACCAACAAATACTCCAACTCAAACTCCAACTCAAACTGAACCTTACGATATATATTTATTTGCTGAATGTGGAAATTCATCAAATCAATTTAGATATGAAAATGTACCAGGAACATTAACTATTGGCGATGTTTATTTAATTAGTGGTCCTTATTTTAATGGATATGCCACGGTTGTACCATATGTTGCAACAGGGTTATTATATCCATCTGTGGGTAGTACTTTCACTGGAGCACCGTCATGTCCAACACCAACTCCAACACCAACGGTTACTCAAACTCAGACGCAGACACCAACGGTTAGTCCAACAAGTACTCTTACGCCAACACCGACACCAAGTAATGGTGCATGTGATTCAATTTATTGTTTTAGAACAACATTACCATCTTTATCAGGGTATAGTGGGAACTATACTCAAACAGGTACTTACAATTCAAATTTCTATTATAATGGTGATGGAATTAATTTTGGTGTGGTTTATTATACTGGTAGTTATTGGTGTTTAAGTACATCATTAGGTGGTACTTGTTTATTGGAAGGTGCGACACCATGTTATTCAACTTGTCCTGATATTTCAGCCAATTATTTTAATGGAGGACCTTGTCCCACACCAACACCAAGTCCTGTTAATTGTGAACCATTTGATTTCAACGCTTACTTTGATTGTGATTGGGAACCATTGCCAACACCATCCCCAAGTGTGAATTGTGGTGATGTTGATTTTGACGTTACATCTTTAGGTGTGACCCCAACACCAACACCTACAGGTTATGCTTGTAGTGGTACAGGTGTTTCATTCTCGGTATGTCAATATAATTCAACAACACCAACTCCTACGACAACACCAACAATTACATTAACAAAAACTGTTGATGTTCAAGGACAAGCAACATTTGTTATGTTGGATGAATTATTCGAGTGTGTTAACGTTAAGATATTGGTTGATTGTGAAACAGGTGACCAATTATATACTAGTGATAATTTAATTTATTCTGGAACACCTGTTACAACTGGTATTACAATGTCAGTTATTATTAATGGTAGTCTTATGTGTGTAACCTATAGTGGTACAAGTAATACGATTTCATCTAATTGTAATGTTGATGAAATTATTGCAATTTCTTCTAGTTGTGGTACTTGTAATGTTTTCCCATCGTCAACACCTACTCACACACCAACTCAAACTCCAACGCAAACAGTTACAAATACGCCAAGTCGACCACCAGGAACACCAACATCAACACCGACAAATACAAAAACACCAACATCAACACCGACACCTACACCACATTGGGTTTATGTTTATGAAAGTTGTCAGCCAATAGGTGAACAATTGGTTAATACTCAAGTTATTCAAACAATTAAAATTACATCATTTACCAATTTAACTGTTGACCAAACATTCCAAGATAATCAAGGTAGATGTTGGAAATATATTGGACAGTTTACAACTGATTATATTGCACCTCCAACGGTGTCACCAATAACTTATACTGGTAATTATTTTGGTTCACAATCAATTGTGTCTGATGTCTTTGATACTTGTACTGATTGTTTAAATTTCCAAGGTCAGGCCGTTAAATATATGGGTGATGAAGTTAATTCTATTTCAGCACAAGATGCTTGTTTAAATTATAAGGCATTTACTTCATATTATACAAACACTACAATACTTAATGTTGGTGTTAGAGTTTATGATGTATTTACATCAGTACCAACAAATGGTAATAATTTATGGGTTGTATTAAAATTAAACACATCATCAAATCTTGGAACTGCGGTTCAAATTAATACTTCGGGATACATAACCGCAAAACAAAACGTTAATACTAATTCTTGTTAATAATGGCAATACAAGTAACAATAAATAATATAACAGGTGCAACACCATACGACATTTATATATGTCAGGGAGATGGTACGGGTTGTTTTTATATGGCAACTATATCTACCGTTCCGTATGTTTTTGATATCCCTTCACCATACGATTCATCAACTCAATATATGTTAAAAGTTATTGATAATAATGGATGTATAATAACAGGGATTGAAGATGTTGTCCCATGTTAAACTATAAATTAAAATGAGTCAACAAGTAACCATAACATCCGTAACCGCTAACACACCAGTTGAAATCTACTATTGTGATTCAATGAGTGCAAGTTGTGTTTACGTATCAACTGTATCTGTATTTCCATATACATTTAGTGTTCCTCCACCATACGATGAACAGAATATTGTTATAAAGATTGTTGATACTCAAAGTTGTGTGGATGGATATGTAATTCCAATTACACCAACTCCAACATTAACATTAACTCCAACACCAACAAACACGCCAACAGTTACTACAACAAACACATCAACACCAACTAATACACCCTCTTATACACCCACAAATACTGCGACTCAAACATATACTCCGACTAACACACCAACACCAACAACAACTCCTGTAATTTCAATACACCCTATTGGTAATCAAGTATCTGCAACATCTGCAACTACTTGTACCAACACAATCACATTAACTAATTATTACACATACATTGCTCAAGCAAATTTGACACCTGTGGTTGGTGTGATAGTTTATCAAACGGTTGTTAATGATACTCTATATAATCCATACAACGGTGGAAATAGGTACATTAAAATGAGTTTTGGAGGAAATTTTTATGTGGTTAAAATTAATGCTCAAGGAGCTATTGTTGAATTCCAACTATGTCCATAAAAATATTAGAGATTATACTTATATGATAAATAAACTAAACAACACAAACACTTTAAAGTAAATGGCTTGTACTACTTGTACCAGATGGATGGTGTGGAATGAATCTGGTCAAAATCAGATTTTTTATTATTACGATTGTAATGACGGTACCACCCTTTTAAGTTCACTTGTTGGCGCTGGTCAATTTTATAGTGTGTGTGGATGTCAAGCGTCAGGTTCATACGCAACTAGTAATGAAGTGTATATTGAAAATGGAGGTACTGGTTATATTAACTATAATGGTATATTAATATCTCCTTGTGAAACCGTACCTGAACCAAGTATAACTCCAACTCAATTTCCAACAAGAACGCCAAACATTACTCCTACAAATACACCAACAAAAACAGTTACTCCAACAGTAACAAGAACGCCAAACCCAACACCAACAACTACACCAATTATTTGTGGTAGTGGTATTACAACAACTTCAAGTGTTTATTATACCGATTGTTGTGGAAACTTTGTAAGTTCTAACCTTACAATTGGAACCGTTGTAATATTCAATTATGGACAACCTTATAATGGTATTACAAAATTAAATGTACCTGCAACAACTTCATGTTTAACACCGACACCTACAAGAACTCAAACACCAACACCGACAGTAACTCCTACGGTGACAAATACTGTAACACCAAGTACAACTCCAAATTCAACTCCAACTCAAACGCCAACAACATCACTTAAACAAGATTATTCATTGAAGAATGAATGTGATGTTCTAACATTATTTGATATGGGTGTTCAATGTAACCCAATTCAAATGCCATCAAATCAATATTCTAATGATGGTGTATTATCTTTAAAAGTAACAGGAGGAACAAGTCCTTATTCATATTATTGGTCAGGAGGTCAGAGAACTAGAACATTAGTTGGAATACCTGAAGGTTCATATCAAGTTACAGTTGTGGATTATTATGGTGATTATTCTTCAACGACTATTTGTAATTTATTTGCACCGTCACAAACACCAACACAAACAATTACACCTACTCCAACAATTACACCTACTCCTGTTTGGCCAAACTTATGTTTAACATATGTAAGAGGTTCAATTGCTTATGGTCCAATTCAGTTTGTTCCTAGTGGCGATTCAAATGGAAAACCAATGTGGTCGGCAACTTATCAATCGGTAAATCTATCAATCGCTTGGAGTTCATTACAATCAAGATGGGAAGTCATTGGATGGACGTTTACGACAGGAACACCTGTTAGTACCAACCAAACAAACATACCTGATAATGGATGGAGTATGTATGGTGGTCAGAATGCAACTGTTTATGTGGTACAGGGAACTTGTCCGACATATGCACCATTATCAGTTGAGATTACTAAACAAGATAGTTCATGTCCAGGAACTCAAAACTGTAATGGTTCAATAACTATTGCAACATACAATGGAGTACCACCTTATAGTTATTCAATTAATAATGGAAACACATATCAAACGAGTAATATATTCCAAGGATTATGTGCAAACGATTATACTGTTATTGTACAAGACTCAGTTGGAAACACTTTAAACTCAGGTATAAGTATTGGTTCATCATCTATCGCAACAACATATAATATAAAAGTTCAATTAATTAATGATGTTAATTATAGTGCGGATAATGAAGTTGCAACTTGGAAAGTTGATGTTACACCAGCACTTCCTGTTGGTACATCAATATCATTTAAGTTAAATGTTAATGCGGTTCAAGACGTTGACGGACCTGGTGGTGGTATAATTACCAACACTACTACCGTTAATAAAAATGGTACCTCATTAATACAAACAACTGTTAATTCAACATCACAGTCATCAACAAGAGAAAATTGTTCACCATATACTCAAGTTAAAACTACTAAATCACAAGTTTATAACTTAACAATTGGACATGGTGATGTAATTAGTGGAACTTCATCATCACAATTGTTAATAACCACTGGTGCTACAGGAAGTAATGGTTGTATTACCCAATTGGTTCAAACCATATTAGTATCTACGTCACAACCTACCATTTCAGGTAAAGATTGTTCTGTTGTTGTGAATAACTCAACAGGCCAAGGAGTTGTTAATCACACTTTATCAAGTGCAGTTTCAACTAATTCAATATCATTAAGGACATTAACAGGGACAACAATATGTAGTGGAGGTACAATTGGGGTTTATGGAATAACAGGATTTGCAACATTATATACAAATGCTTCACCAGGATTTGTGGATGGTGCAACGGTTTATACTAATGATTCTTTAACAAATTTAGCGCCAGATGGTGTGGTATTTAGATATCCAAACAGTACTAATTCGACGGTTTATTTAGTTATTGGTAATGGTGAAATAAATGCGATAGGTACATACGGTGGACCATGTTAATTAATAATTTAAAATAAAAGACAATAAGAATATTTATAACAAATGGCATACATTATAAAAAATACATCAGGATTAATTAACACCAGACTTACTGATGTTGGAAGAAGAAATATTTCACAAGGAAATTTTTCAATTTCTTATTTCCAAATAGGTGATAGTGAAGTTAGTTACAGTGCTGTGACAAATTATAATCAAACAAATAATAATATTTTAATGCCAGCGTTTAACGCACAGAATGATACTGGTTCGCCTCAATCAAACAAACAAAATGTTAAATACCCTTATTATGTTCAGGGTGGTAGTGGAGGAACATACGGTATTCCATTTTTAGATAATAAAATTCAACCTGTTTATAATTCTGCGGGACCTAAAGGGTTTTTTGTTACTGGAGGTACCCAAGGTAATTGGTCAGCTCAAACAAGTTCGGCATATACAGTTACTTCAAATTATTGGGTAGACATGACAACATTAACAGGTCAAACAACTATTGATATTGAACTTGACCCAGCCTTTTGTGCAATTACTTCAGGAACACCATCAATTAATGATTATGTGACTCTTATATTAGATGGTAATGGTGGATGTGGTGATTTTGGCACCTATCCAATTCTTACTTATAGAATCCAAGATATTGACCCATCAACAGGTACAACAGGAACAACGGTGTTTACATTAACCCTTGATAGAAGCGTCCCTGATTATTCCGCAATTGCAATTAATGGTAACATGGCTCGAGCATTGATATATCCTTCAGGGATGACTCAATTGTATGATACTATAACTCCAGCACCTTATTGGCAGACAGACACACTTAATTTTGAATCACCTTGTGATGTTAGAAATCGTGAAAACACTGTAATTTGGAATATGAATATTCCTTGGTCGGTTAATTTAGCTGGTGTATTCACAAGTCAATATGAGGGATATGGTAGTTATGGTTCGGTTACTTATTTAGGTACGAAAGAATATTTAGGATATCAAACTGAAAGTGCTCAAACAGACACAAGTTTAGTTTACTATTATAATTCATTTGATGAAGAAATTATTGTAACACCTAAAGAACAAAAAGCGATTGCGATTATCCATTATACAAATCAAGATATTGATAATGTATACGGAGAAAAATTTTCAACGGTTCCTTTTGACCCACAAAATCCAAATGACGACACAGGTTTAGCAAGACACTTTAAGTTAACATTGCCAACATTAATGTGGCATAAATCATCCGCATCAACTATTGGTGAAACATTTTATATTGACCCAGCGGGATATGATTTATGTAAACCATACTATATTAAATCTACGGAAAATATAGATATGAATGACCCTGGTATTAGATACTACCATTTATGGGATACTAATCCTGATACTAATGGAAATTTAAATAGAATTGGTAAAGTATTCCCTGACCAAGAAATTGTTGTTATTGATGATGAAGAAATCATCGCCGCAATGTCTTACAAGGCAAACAGAAACTGGACGTTAACCGCTCCAAAGTTGTCATTAATATCTCCAAACACTTGTAATACAGGACAAAGTTCGGTAGGTATTTTAACAAATGATGTTCAAAGGATGTGGGTAACATATCGATTGGATTCAACAGGATTTACTGATTCATTACATTGTAACTATTATTCAGTTATTACAGGACCGGGAACAGGGTGTACAATCGACTCTCAAAACGTAGCTGTTAGATTCGGTAATGAGTTTCCATTCTTATCTGAAGGTACTCTTTCAGGATATTCTGCAAATTCATTTAAAGTATTGTGTCAACTTATTAGTGGAACAACACAACCAAGTCCAACGGCATGGAGAGAAATTGATTTTACAAGTGAAATAAGTGGTTCAAGTGTTAATGGTTATTTAACTGTTAGTGGTTTAACTGGTACTACATTCCAAATAACTAACGAACTATATAATAGTGCGACAACATATAATTTAGCTAATTATATTGACATACCTGAAAATGGATATCCTGAAATATTAAACTTTGGTGATGAGTATTATTTTTATGGAAACTTGGAAACCGATATTAGTGCAACCATTTATGAGATGAGATATCTTATAAATCTTGGACGTAACCAATTTACCAATACATCAAATCCAACATGGATGTCAGGAACAACTTCATATGTTACTGAAATTGCCCTTTACGATTCTAATTATGACCTTATTGTTATATCTAAACTACAATCTCCTGAGTTAAGACAAGGTATTCAGCAGTACGTGGTTAAATTAGATTTTTAACATATGACAAAAACAATCAATAAAACATCGCCTAAAGTACTTGGGCTTGACGTTTCAACCAAAACAATTGGGTGGAGTTTATTTGACATTCAAACAAAAGAACTTTTAGAATTAACTCACGTATCTCCAGTACCAAAACCAAAGGTTGAAAATAAAATCGAAGAACTTATACTCAAGGGTCATATTTTTAAAGAAAAAATTAAAGACTATGTTGGTATGGGTATTACTCATGTTGTCATTGAAGAACCATTATTAAATTCTAATAATATCTATACCGTTGGTACTCTTATGAGATTTAATACTTTGGTATGTAAAGAAGTTTATGATGTTCTTGGAATCATACCTGAATTTATATCCACCTATAACTCAAGAAAATTTGCATTCCCACACCTTGTCCAACAAAACGACAAGGGTAAACATGTTCTATTTGGTGGTCTTCCAAAAGATACAGACAAAAAAGTTATAATATGGGAATTGGTTGCAAAACGAGAACCACAAATTATTTGGTCGTATACCAAAAACAATACTCTTAAGAAAGAAAATTTTGACCAAACCGATGCTTATTGTGCCGCTCTTGGTTATATGAAACTCAAAGAAATTTGGTAAATTAAAATATTATCATTATCTTTGTCGTATGAGACATGTGATAAATGATGATGAATCCAAAGCAATTAAGAAAGCAATCAAAAAGTTTTCGGGTAGCGACATATCATTTACGAATGGAACTCTAAGAGGTTCATTTAAAATTACAAACTTCAGAAAATATCCCATGCATCATGAAATTGATGTTGAGTTCAAAGGTGAACTTTTTGGTAAGATAAGCGTCCTTGAAGGTAAAAGATGGCAGTCATCTGAGATTTATGGTCAAAAAAACATTTCCAAAATAAAAATTAATAAATTAATCAAAAAATGCCTTTTAACCGAGGTTAAAAGTCATGCTGTTTATTTTGGTATTAATGTTAAATGGGTTGATAGTATAAAAAAAATAACATGGATATGATTTTAATTATTTGGACATTAATAATGTCCGTAGCGGTAGTATTTGTAATGATTGAACACATTGTAAGTACAAAATTGAAAGACGGTAATCGTTTCAAAAAATGGTGGAGAGAGAAATTATTGGGTTTTTGAACAGTAATCAATCACGTGTGTAGTTAAACTCAAAAAAATTACTATATTTAGTGTATGTCAGATGAGGTAGAGGTTTTAGTGGAGTTACTTAGAGATGTGTTGGGTCATGAGAAACAACACTACGAGTCAAAAGGTCAAATATCTTTTGACTGCCCTGTCTGTGCTGATGAGAAAGGTCTTGACGATGGAGACGGAAAAGGTAACCTTGAAATTAACTACTCAAAACACGTATACAAGTGTTGGTCTTGTGGTGAGACATACGGAACTCAAGGACCGTTAGGGAGACTATTTGACAAACACGCAACCAAGGCTCAAAAGAAAGTATACAACCTCATCAAACCTGAGGAATTAAAACAACAAGACGCGAAGAAACCAAAGTTAAAATTACCTGAAGGTTATACGACCTTCGAAGATTCCAATGCAAGATTCATTCCACACATCGAAGCGATGAACTACCTCAAGTCAAGAGGCATCACGGATGAGATGATTAAGAAGTATAAGATAGGATATACGGTAACAGGTGAATTTGCTTATCGAATAATCGTTCCATCATTTAACAAAGAAGGTACATTGAATTATTTTGTTGCTCGAGCTTGGGTATCAAAGAAGATGAAATATAAAAACCCAACCGCAGCTAAAGATGAAATCATATTCAACGAAGGATTAATTGACTGGTCCAAAGATGTTTATTTGGTTGAAGGTGCCTTTGATGGATTCTTTTTAGATAATTCAATAGTGATGTTAGGTAAGAAGATGAGTCAGTTGTTATTTGAAACCTTATATAACAATGCCAAAGGTAATGTGATTATATGTCCTGATGGAGATGCGTGGAAGGATGGATTAAAACTTTATCATGAATTAAATGGTGGAGTATTATATAATAAAGTAAAAATTATTAAATTACCAATTGATAAGGATATCTGTGATTTAAGAGGACAAATAGATGAATATTATGTCGAAATAAAATAAAAAGTTTGGTGGTATGAAAAATATGTTGTATTTTAGCTTAAGAATATAACGATATACACGGATATGACATTTACATTAGACACCTACCAAAGATTAAAAGTGGCTTACAACACAGCTCGTCAGAACAATTTAGAAGTGTTCACCTTTGATAATCATGATTTATTAACAGATTATGCAAAGTATATGATAGAGTACTTAACATCAAAATTTGAAAATTAAAATATGGAATTAAAAGAGATTGTTAAAGAAATAAGAGAGATTATTTCACAAAAACAAAATGAACTTGGTTTAACTTTTGAGGAAGAAAACCACATATATACCATGAACGGTAAAACTGATTACCCATCAGTATCCAAAGTACTAAAGAAATTTTATACAGAATTTGCTACGGAAGAAGTTGCCAATAAAGTTGCAAAAGGTGACCCAATCAAACAACAAGAGTTGATTGCAGAGTGGGCAGCGGCAGGTGATTACTCTACCAATATGGGTAGTCGAGTTCACTTTGTTTTAGAGAGTGAGGTTATCAAAAAACACGGAAGCTATAAGGATGTAAGACAACCTGAATTCGATTGTGATTTAACCCAAATTATGAAGGGGGATAACATGATTGTTGCGGGTAAAAAATACCTTGACCTTATGGAAGAACGAGGAGCGGTATTGCTTGATACTGAGATGGTTCTGGGTCATCCTGAACTTGGATACACAGGTCAACCCGATAAAGTATGGTTGATGATGAACCGTGACAAAACTGAGTATGGAATTGTCATCACGGACTGGAAAACTAACAAACCAAAGAACTTTACCGTAACAAATTTCACTAAGAAAATGTTACACCCATTTGATGATTATCATGACAATGCCTTGGGTCACTACTATCTTCAGTTACCTCTTTACGGTAAGTTGTTATTGAAGATGTTGGAAGGTAGTAAGTATGGAAACATTAAACTTTATGGTTGTGTAATTTCACACTTAAAGGAAGATTCTTTGTATGATGAATACAAGGTACCTCAAAAAATTATCAATACCGTAATGGATATGGATATGAAACAATATTTGACAAAATAACTTTAATTGATTAAACTTATAAAAAAATAAATATGAGCGATTTAACACCAAAAGTTAATTTAAGAGATAGTGAAACTATCAAATGTGAACAATGTGAAAGCATCTACTTCAGAGAGGTGATTTACATTAAGAAAGTGTCAAAACTATTAACAGGTTCTGCAGAGGATACAATCGTACCTTTCCCAATCTACAAATGTGATTCATGTGGTCATGTGAATAAAGGATTCAATCCTTTTGATGACTTTGAACAACCAAAGATTACGTTGAATGATTAATAGATTAGTTCACTTTTCTGACCTACACGTCAGATTATTTAAAGACCACGAGTTATATCGTAGTATTCTTCAAACTGCGTTAAAGGAGTGGGAAACATTACGACCAGACCGTATTGTTTTCACGGGGGACTTGGTACATTCTAAAAATCAAATGACACCTGAATTGGTTGAATTCGTTGCGTGGGTGTTATCTGAATGTGCTAAAATTGCCAAAACTATAGTTATTATTGGAAACCATGATTTCCTTGAAAACAACAACACAAGGTTGGATGCTCTTACTCCCATTATTGATTCGTTGAAGAACGATGGAATTACCTATTTGAAGAATCGTGGTGTCTATGAAGATGATAATGTGAACTGGTGTGTTTACTCTTTGATGGAACATAACATTCCACCTGATATTCAAAAGTCAGACAAGAAGAACATTGGATTATTTCACGGACCTATTCAAGGGTTGTATACCGATATCGGATTCAAGTTTGAAGATGGGTTTGATGTAGACAAATTCAGTGGATGTGACTTGGTGTTATGTGGTGATATTCACAAACGACAAGTGTTCGACATTCCTGGTAAAAAGAAAGCCTACATGATTGGTTCAACTATCCAACAAAACTTTGGTGAGAAGATTACCAAACATGGTTATGGTGTTTATGATGTTGAGAAGGATGAATATGACTTTGTTGATTTACCTAATCCAAAACCATTCTTGGCGTTTCACATTAACTCAATCGACAACCTTGTTGATGGGACTGAAAAACTGATGAACTATTAATGAGTTTCGGGACACAAAAGACTATAGTTTTAACTAAAGACGAGTTGAAGGACTTGGAGTCTTATTGTGCTCTTAACAAGTTTAATGTTGATGAGATAATTAAGAGTTCATTCAAACAAGGGTTCAGTATTGAAAAGTACGGACTTTTGGAAAATATGGGTGGGATTCAAGAAAAACGGGTGGAAATTGAGGTCATCCGTGAAAAACGGGTGGAAATACCTGTTGAAGTCATCAAAGAGGTTGTAAAAATTGAGTATGTTGAGGTTCCTGTTGAAAAAATTGTTGAAGTTATTAAAGAAGTAATTGTTGAAAAAGAAGTTATTAAGGAAATTATTAAAGAGGTTCCTGTCGAAAAAATTGTAACAATTTACGACAACAGTAGTGAGAATGAACTGTTGTTAAAAATACAACAGTTGGAACAAGAATTTTCCACTAAAACTACCGAAATCGGTATAATTAGACAAGAATTTTCCACTATAACGACAGAAAACGAAAATATTTTCCACTATAAAATGTCTAAGAAGGATGAGGAACTAGATGAACTTAGACGAACTCTAGATGAACATTTAGCTAAACCACCTGTAGAAGTGGTCGTAGAGAAGGAAACAACGGACAATTTATCAAAGTCTAAACTTGATGCATTACAAAACACTTTAGCCAAAGTTAGACAAGAGACTTTGGAGAAAGACAAAAAAATAAAAGAATTGGAACAGACGATTCAAGAGATTCAAAAGTTCCAAGAAAATAAACAAGCCGTCTACTTAAAGGGGTCAAACCTGGACGATAAATTATACAAATAAAAAGAAATATGATAACACAAGAAATTTTAGACTCATTTGTCTATGAAACATTAGCAGGGTCATTTGTCGCAATTGACCCAACAGAGCACGACGCGATTATTGGTTACCACTCAACAAAAGAAGAGGCCGTGGAAGCCTTTAAACAGTATGTTGATAAAGAAGGAATAATTTTCGAATAAGATATGGTACAATTATTATTATGGATGGTTATGGCTTATGGTATGAGCAACATCTTAGTTTATGGTTCAATCTTTAACGGACCAAGAAATTTCATTAACAAGTGGGGGGATAGTAAATACCCATTAAACGGATTCGGAGCATTTTTATCAAAGATGTTATCTTGTATGATGTGTTGTTCAGTTTGGGTTGGATTCTTCTACGGAATTTTCTTATATTCACCTGTACATGAATTACTTGGAGTTCACAATTATTACTCATGGTTCTTTGATGGTATGTTGGCTTCAGGGTCAGTATGGGCAATCAACGCAATCATCGAGTGGTTCGAAGTGAATCGACCATCACCAAATAATTAAAAACAAAAACAATGGGTAAAGGAAAAAAGGAACACAGAAAAAAGGTTGAGGCGAGAAATCAAAAAATGAAGGCCGCTGACAGTGCAATGCAAAAATTATTCCAAGAGTCAATGAAAAGACAACTTGCTGAATTAACAAAACAACGTGAGGCAGAAATGTCAGGAAACACGCAAAACCAATAAAATGAAATGGGATTTATTCAATCCGAAACCAGAATTTAATTACAAAACAATGTCAACAAAGTTAGACGTAGAATCATTGGAGAATCCTTATATCCAAGTGGTATGGGAAGACACACCAGAGAACTTCACACAAGAAAGAATCAAATCGGTTAAGCAATATTTCCAAAAGAAATATAACTCAACCAATATCAATGTCATCACAAAGGTTAAGACCACAGAGGACACACAACAAACGATTGATGTATCAGTTAACATCATGGATAAGAACTACCAAAGAGAACTTATCAAGTCAATGTTGGAATCCAAAGGTCAAGAACAATATTACGAACAAGTAATGGGAATTGATTCTGCGGTTGAAAATAGATTGACAGCCAACGATGTTGAAGTTACTGCATTTAAGAAATGGCACATCAAGAAAATTGAGTTCAGTAACTTCTTATCTTATGGTGAGAACCAAGTTATTGACTTTGACCAATGTAATGGTATTACCGTGGTTGAATCAGACCCACCAAACTTTGGAGGTAAGACCGTATTAACGGTAGACTTATTATTGTTCTTGTTCTTCAACACAACAACAAAAACACAGAAGGCGGAAGAAATCTTCAATCGATTTACCGATAAAAACACGGTAGTTGTTAAGGGTGACATCATCATTGACGGTGAGGAGTATATCATTGCTCGTAAGATTGAAAGAAAGAAATCCAAAACAGGTGAATGGAATGTTAAGACCGAGTTGGAGTTCTTCAAGAAACTAGCTGATGGACAACTTCAGAACTTTACTGGTGAACAACGTAGAGAGACCGAGAACTTCATGAAAACATCCATCGGTAGTATGGATGACTTCTTGATGACAATCGTAACAACAGCATCAAACCTTGAAGATTTATTGGATGCAAAACCAACAGCTCGTGGTCAGGTGTTAAGCAGATTCTTGGGTCTTGAGTTCTTGAAAAAGAAAGAAGAGACAGGTAAAGAAATCTATTCTGAGTTCTCAAAAGGAATGATGTCAAATGTTTACAACACAGAATCTTTGAAACAGGATAACGACAGTTCATCAGAACAAATCCAAAAATTTAAAACCGAGATTGAAGAATCTAATGTGAAAGTTAAGGATGTTGATTTGAGATTACAGAAAGGTCAGGACTACAAAGACAACTTGTTGAAGTCAAAGTATAGTGACATCGACCAAGAACTTATTGTCCTAAACCCAATTAAACTACAATCAGACATCACAGATTTTGATGGTTCTTGTGAAAGACTTAGAGGTCAAATCAAAGAGGTTAAGATTGTGGAACCAAAAGATTTTTATCATGAAGACAAACATGATGAGGTTAAAGAAGGAATGAAAACCACAAACGGTGAACTCATCCTTGCTCAGAACAAAGTTGAAGAGATTGAACAATTGGTTAAGAAGTTTGGAGATGGCATTCAATGTGAACACTGCGGAATCAAATTGATGGAAGCGGCGCTCACAAAGAAAAAGATTGATGAGTTGGGAGATTGGGAAAAGAAGGTTGACAAGTTATCCAAACAATGGAAAGACCTTGATTTCAAAGAAAAGTCTTATACTCAACTTAAGAAAGACTTTGATGAATACGAGAGAAACAAACTCATCAAAGAAAAATATGAGATTCAATTGGAATCAAGTGAATTGAAATTAGGTCAAGCCAAAGACAAACTTAAGAGGTACGAAGAGGTTCAAGACAAGATTAAGAAGAACAACGAGATTGATGCTCAGTTGGTGAAGGCTGGATTACGTATTGATGAATTGATTAACGAGAAACGTGGATACGAAAGAATCCAATCAACCAATCAAAATCAAATTGAAAACCTTCATGCTCGTATTGAAAAGAATAATGGGGTTATCTTAAAGATTGCCGAAGAGTTTGAACGTGAGAAGATTTACAAGATGTATGTCGAGGTGTTTGGTAAGAACGGTATTACAAAGGTGATTATGAAGACCATGATGCCGTTGATTAACTCTGAACTACAAAGACTCCTTCAGGACTCTTGTTTCTTTAACTTAGAGATTCGTATTAACGACAAGAACGAGGTTGACTTTATCATGATTGATAACGGTACAGGTATTGAAAAACCAATGACAGCTGGTTCAGGATATGAAAAGACAATCGGAGCGTTGGCAATTAGAGCGGTACTATCAAAGGTATGTTCACTTCCAAAACCTAACATATCGGTTTACGATGAGACTTGGGGTAAGGTTTCTAATGAAAACTTGGAAATGGTTGGGGACTTCTTCATGAAGTTGAAGGACTACTTTGAGAAAATCTTTGTGATTAGTCACAATCCTTTAATTTCAAATTGGGCCGACAATGTGGTTAGAATTACAAAAACTGAAAACATTTCAAAAGTCTCACAATAAAATGTGAGATTTTTTCCTTATCTTTGTAGTATGGAAAACAATTTTTTAACTATTGAACAAATAGACGAGAAGATAAAAGAGTTAAATACTCATAAAACTAACATATTAAAATTTAGTGGGTTTCCTTACATAGACATATTTAAAAAATCAACTAATGCTGGTGAAAATGGGGAACAACTGTTGTCTAATGAGATATTTGAAGATTTGTTCAGAGTTTCTCGTAAAAACTATGACCAACTAACTGCCGAAGAAAAACATACTATTGAAACTAAATTAATTAGAATGATGGTAAAGGGTGACGGACCGTATTATGAAAGGGCAATTAGTATTAAAGATTCTAAGAAAGGGTATAAAGAAAACACAAAACAATATGGTGGAAACATTTCAACCAGTACCTTTCAACAGATTAAACCTAAAGAATTTGAGTATTTATTGGCGGTAGTATTGTTTAAAGATGGTATGGATATATTCATATTACCATCAGATATGATTTCTAAGACAGTAAAAAACAGAGAAATTGAAAAGGCTTATTTATCAGGGCAACATAAAGGTAATAATTATGAGGGGCAATTAAATTATAATGACAAGGTATTAAATAACCATTATTTATTAAGTATTTATAATGATGGAAAGAACCTCTATAATTATAATAGAGGTGATAAAACGATAGGTGAAATCTTTACTAAAAAAAATATTGAAAAAATTATAAATGAAAAATTCTGTATCTAAGAATACCGCAAATAAAAAACAACTTTTAGGTCAATATAATACACCTATTGAAACTATAGAAAAGTTGTTTGGATTAAATGCTGATTTTGATTATAGCAATTATGATTTTGTTGAACCGAGTTTTGGGAGTGGTAATATCTTAAGATACGTTAAAAACAATTACAATTTTAATCATATATATGGTTTTGAAATTGATGAGGAATATCAATGGGTTATAGATGAGTTGAGAGATAAAAATTTAACATTATCATTTAAAAATTTTTATGATGTTGATTTCTCTAAAAATAATAATCCTATTTTTTATTTTGGTAATCCACCTTTTAGGACACCAAACGAATCATCCAAAACCCATACCAAAGTCATTAAAAAATTAAAAAATACGTATTCAATAAAGGCAATAAAGGAAGAAGCGGTTTTTTTTATATTACATACTATAGATATTTCACCAAAAAATAGTCATGTATATTATATCCTACCTAAAACAATATTTCAAAATCCTACTAAAGTGTTTGAAGGATTTAGGGATATTTTTAAAAAAACAGTCACTTTAAAATCAATTATAGATATTGAGAATTTCTTTGAAAATGTTGACCAAGATTTAGTTTTATGTCATTTCATTTGTGAAAAACCTAATAATCAAGATTATTCTATAAAATATAACAATGATGAGGTCTTATTGAGTGATATTTGGTATGACGATGTTTTCACATATAATGATATTTTTAAAAAAACTTACTTAGGTTCAGTTCCAACTGAAAGTATATTTTTATCTTGTAAAAATGAAAGTTTAGAAAATTTTAAACAAAGAATGGAACTTATTTTTAATGAAAATACGATTGTAACTGAAGATAATTTAATATCACTTTTATCTTACAATGGATTACCGCATTTGGGTGAGCTTAAGAAAAATAATCAAAGTAAGATTAATACCGTTACCACCTATATTAATGATATTAAAAATAATCTTTTACAATCGAATGAAATATTTTCTGATATAAATAATTATAAAGTGATTACTCATCGACAAGAAGTAAGATTTTATTTTAGACATGAATCATTAAAAAAATATGGATTTGTTTATTTAATAAATCCAAACCCTGGAGAATCATTTTATTTTACAGGTAACCCAACAAAAATATCCACAGATTATTTTGGATATACCACATACGATGTTAATAGAAATTCATCACCAGGTGCATTAAGGACAGTACCTATTGAAGATATTGAAAATAATTTAACAGATGAATTTAAAACTTTTTGGACTACTATGACAAAAAAACCATTTACCGATGTTTTTGAATATTTACTATATGTTTCTAAATCTGATTGGTGGATTAAAAGAAAAAAACGTTTAAATAAACAATATTTTTCAATACCTAAAGATTCTATCCTTGAAGGTTTTTAGTATAACTAACCCCACCCCTAAAAAGGTGGGATTTTTTTTTGACTGTTTAATTCTTTTTTATTATATTACTTGAATTGGTTAAAGATTATTGTGATGGTAAAAAAGATTTTTACCAAATTGTTGGATATTCTAAAAGAGTTTAGAATAATTGTCTTATCTTTGTCAAACAAAAAAATATGAAGAAATACTTGTTAACCGTATTTGGTAATTTTCAATCAGAACAGTGTGAGGAGATTGCTCATTGTTTGGAACCGTTGGTTGATTCAACTCACTTAAAGTTTCAATACCGTAGTGGTGTTATTATTTTCCATTTTGAATCTGAAATCCAAATGGAGGACATTCATGAGTTTGTGGAACTAACCTCTTATCCCATGTATGATTCATTCATATTGACTGAGTATAATGATAATGTATCAGTATTCATGACGGACGATATGAAACAACATTTATTTGATTTGGAGACTGAGACTGAAGGTGCGATTACCTTTGAATTTGAAACAAAAAATGATTTTGACATATCTTATGATGAAGATGATGAAGATGACATTGTGACAGCATTAATGAACCAAGTGAAGAAAAACCTACAGATACCAACATTGGACCAATTGTTGGACAAGGTAGTTGATAACGGAGTTGAATCCCTTACTCCATACGAAAAAGCAACATTAGACAACTATAGCCAAAAATAATATGAAAGAAAAATCATCAATTCCAATCAACCAAGAAGAAATTGCGGTATATCTTAAGGACATCCGAAAAATTCGAGTTATGACACCTGACAGGGAGAGAGAACTCGCAAAAAGGATGTTATCTCCTGATGTGACAGAACAAGAAAAGGAACAGATTCAACAAGAGTTGTTGGAAGGTAATCTTCGTTTTGTCATCACGGTTAGTAAACAATACCAAAATCAAGGATTGGACTTATCTGACTTGATTGCAGAAGGGAACTACGGTCTTATGAAAGCCATCGAAAACTTTGATTGGACCAAAGGGTTAAGATTCATCTCTTATGCTGTGTGGTGGGTTCGTCAATCAATCTTGCAATCGTTGAACGAGAATGCAAGAACCATCCGTCTCCCTGTTAATGTGGTTCAAGAACTACATCGAGCTAAGAAGGAGTTGGATTCCGCAGGAGTTGCTCTACCTGAAAAGTTTGCGACATTGCCATACACCATCAACTTGGACAATCCTTTGAATGAGGAAGGTGATACCCTGTTGGACATCTTGAATAACCCAAATGCGGAACTTGCCGATGTCAATTTATCAACTGAGGACACCTTGAAGAAGAAACTTCTTGAGATGTTGGATGTGTTGGACAATCGTGAACGAGTAATCATTGAAGATTATTTTGGATTGACAGGTAACACAAGAACGTTGGAAGATATTGGTGGTGACTTCTCATTAACCAAAGAAAGGGTTCGACAAATTAAGGAAAAAGCTCTCCGAAAATTGAGGAACGAGACATCAAGTTTGTTCGATTATATGTAAAAGTTGAAAAAGGGTGTATTTATTAGTACACCCTTTTATTATTGGGATAAATAAAAAACAAAAAAAATATGAAAAAATTTATAGAAAAAAACTTTGTGGTTATTGTATTGGTCATTGCTTTATTGTCCTTCTTTAAAGGATGTGGTGATGGTAGAGAACTTGCTAAAATGAGAAAAGAGGTTGAAGCAATTAAAGACTCAACTTACACTAAACAAGAATTGAATGTTGAATTAACAATCATGGGATTGGAGTCTGAAAAAAGAATGATTCAAGCAACTGACAGAAAGTTATTGGATGTTCAAAGACAAACTCAAATTGAACAGGAGATTAAAAAATTAAAATCTAAATAAAATGAGTTGGATACAGAAAAATTTTAAGAAGATAATTTATGTTGCCTTCTTGGTCCCAATCTTGGCAGTTGCTGGTGTTTCAATATCCCACGTAACAACTTGGTATGGATTATCAAACCCAATGAGTTGGGCGGTATACCTATCTATTGGTATTGAGATTGCTGCCTTATCTGCAGTTGCTGCGATATCAGCAAATATGGGTAAGAAAGTTTATATCCCATTTGGTATTGTAACTTTAATTCAATTTATCGGTAATATTTTTTTTTCATATCAATATATTAATGTTGATGCGAAAGCATTTAAAGATTGGGTTGAATTAGTTGACCCAGTTGTTAGTTATCTTGGTGTTGATTCAGGAGACCCTATTGGACACAAAAGATTCTTAGCATTATTTGCTGGTGGTATGTTACCAATAATTTCTCTGTCCTTTTTGCACATGTTAGTTAAGTTTGAGGAAGAGGGAAAGACTGACGCTCCTGAACCTGAAATTGATATCGAAGCATTGAGTACCGAAGCAGGAAAGAAAGAAGCTGAAGTTGAAAAAGAAAAGTATGTTCCAACTCAAGAAGATTTACAAAGACTTGAGGAAGAATTGAGACGAGTTAACGAACAAAAATTTGGTAACTTAACTGAGAAAACTTCTGACCCAATAAATGAAGACCAAGTAAGAAGGTTAAGTTATAGTAAACGAGATGCTTAATATTGAAAAATACGGAAATTTCAAAACAACAGGTAAACAAAAAAAGAAAAAACAAATAATTTTATGTCATACATCAAGGGAGGTTGAGGAATACTTGACCTCCCTTAAGTTTAGGTACAATTCCAAGTATGACAAAATTCCCAATTATTTAATTACCAAAGACGGTAAAATCCTTCAACTACTTCCAGATGAAGGTCACAGCAATTTTTTCACTGAAGATAATATTAATAGAAACTCCATTATTGTATGTTTGGAGAATTTTGGATGGTTAGAAAAGAAACCTTTAACAAACTATTATATTAACTGGAAAGGAAGTATTTATAATCAAGAAGTTTACGAAAAAAAATGGAGAGATTTCTTTTTTTGGGAACCATATTCAGAGGAACAGGTGAAATCTACCGCTGAATTATGTTCACATTTAACTGAGATACTCAAGATTAAAAAAAGATGTGTAGGTCATAACACCAGATTTGAAGGTGTTGAACATTTTGAAGGGATTGTCTCAAAGAGCAATTTTGACGGAAAGTACACTGACCTAAACCCATCTTTCAATTTTGAAAACTTTATTAAATTAATAGACAATGACTAATATACACAATAACAGATACGACGAGATTAAGTCGTTATTAAAGAAATCAAGAATGTTACTTGAGCAAGATACTCAAGATAATGTTGCTGCGAGTATTGAACAAAGAATTGACCAAGACCAAGATTATGAAACTGCGGTTAGTGATAGAGAACCTGGTGATGATATTGAAGATGGTGATGATACTGAGTATAGTAAACAATCTCCAAAAGATAAAACACAGAAGTATAGAATATCAGGTGGAATCTTAGCCTTACATGGTAAAGATAAAAATGAATTGGATATTACAACTGATGAGAAAATTGCTTTCCAAGAAAGTATGGATGAGTTTGTTGAAGAGGTTTCCGATTTGGTGGATTTTAATACTTTAAATGTTTACCAAAACAATGTTGATTGGTCAGGTAAAATTATTGACCAAGATATTGAATTTACATTTACAATTGGTGAAGATAGTGGAATCTATATCGATGGTGATATGGTTAAAGTTGATGAAGATTTCTTGGAAATGATTAATAAATTACAACAGTTCTACCAAAAGTTCAAATCCAAATGGGGTAAAGTCCTTGCAAGTAGAAAGAAAACAAAAGAATCACCTGAATAATGGAAACAATTAAGAACTTTATTACTAAAAACTATAAAACAATTATCTCTGTATTAGTGGGATTGTTTTTGTTGTATTGGGTTATTTTTATTTTAACACCATTAAATACAATGGCTATTGCGGATAGTAAGAAAATTGACTCATTAGATAATGTAGTTAATGAAATGTATAAAGAACAAGACAAATTAGAAAACAAGATTACTGATATCAATAAAGAAATCGATAAGATTGAAGATAATGTCACCAAAATAAAAAAGGATAAAACTAAAGTAGCAAAGAAATACCATGAAGAAATTATTCGTGTTGATGAGTATACTAAGTCTGAGTTTGACAGCTTTTTCTCAAATAGATACAAATAAAGAACCTGTTAAATGTTTCCCAATACCAATTGTGAAACAGATAACAAAGGATTTATTGAGTGGAGATTCAGCCAAAGCTCAATTGAAACTAACAGAACAACAATTATATAAAACAGAAAATATAGTTGAAAAGAAAGATAGTGTTATTTCAATAATGAGAGTTAAAGAAGAAAATTATAATACAATTATTTTGGCTCAAAATGAAAAATATTCAATTTTGGAAAACCACACAAAACAACTTGAGTGGGATTTAAAGAAGTTGAAAGTTAAAAATAAATTTACTTCAATATTATCAGGCTCTGCCATATTAATATTGGGAACATTTTTGATTATAAAATAATGGCACTTACTACAACAGACAAAAAAGAAATTGAAACTATGATTCGTAAAGAGATTAGAAGCTTTATGGATAATAGTACCCTTAAACAATTTGAAGACAAATTGATGGATAGAATCTCAAAAGAGATTAAAAGAGGGAAACTTACTGGTGAAGTTAAAGAAATAACCCTAAAAATGTTCCGTGAATTCTACCAATTTATGTGGATGAACCGTAGTTATTGGGAGCCAAAACTTAGAAATGCTTAATTATGAAAACCTCTAAAGATACATTTAAAACCGCTATAGATAAGGCGTATACAACTCAACCAAATGTTAAATTAAACTCAAGTACTATGGGAGATGCATTAAAATATAAATCATCGTTTACTGAAGAAGTTGACGAAGATGGAAACAAATATGAAACTTTTTTAAATAAAAGTAAAAAAGTAAAAAAAAATAAATCTGAAACTAAAGAAGCTACAGGTTCAGGTTCTTCAGGAGCTTATTCGGGACCCGTATTTGGTGGTGGTGACGACGATGAGTTTTGGGAAAAAAGTAGGTCTGAAACACCAGGATTGAAAGAAAGTGATGTTGATAAGGTTGAAGCTAAAGAAGCTACTACGTCAGGTTCTGTAGGTGGATATGAATCACCTTCAATGTGGGCTAAGTCAACAAGTAAGAAAGATTGGGGGCCAAGTAGAAAAACACAATATCCTGGAGGTGGATTTGTAAAAATCAAAAAGAAATGTACTAAATTCCCATACTGTAATCAAGGAGACATTAATAATCTAAAGATTAGTAAAAACGAATCTGTTAATGATGCGATTAATAATGTTGCAAAGAAAATGGGTGTTAGTCCTAACGTAGTTAAGACAATTTTGGAACATGAGTACCAAAAACTAAACAAAAGAATAAAATAAGATATTTATAATAAAAATACAAAATGAAAGACTTTCAAAATGATATCGATAAATTAGTTTCAAAAATTCTTAGTGAAGAAATTGACTCTAAAGTTAGAAAAATAATGGAAACTAAAGGTGAGTGGAAAGAAATTGAAATGAATGAAGACCTTAAAGGTGGACAATCTAAAATTGATGTTGCAGAACCTAAGGGTAAGATTACTGCTGCTGACTTCAAAAAATTAAGAGACGCTAAATCTCATAAAGAAGAAGTTGAAGAATTTTACTATAGTGATGATTCTGATTTTGAAGAAGCTGAAGAATTATCAAAAAATGAACCCACTTATGTTGGTAGAGGTTTAGCTGACAATAAAATCAAAAATACTATCAAAAATAAAATGTTTGGTTCATTTGATGATGAACACGGTTGGTTTGACCAATCTGATAGAGAACATACTGGTGATTTTGATTTTGATTATGATGAGGAAGAATTTGAAGATTTTCCATCATTAATGTCAAAACATGGTAAAAACCAAAGATGGTTTGCACCAAATGATGGTGAAAAATACTTTAATCAATATCAACAAAAATTTGGTGGAAAACCATTTAGAGTTAGAATGGTTAAAGGATTAGAAGAAACACATAAATTTGAAGGTAAAAAATCTAACAAGAGTGAAGTTGAGGAAAACATTTTCAAGAAAATGTTTGGTAAAAAAGAAGACCCTGAAGTTGCTCGTGAAAAAGACAGAAAAGAAAATCCAAGTTTATGGGATGCGGGTTATGAATACGTTAATGATATAGTTGGTTGGCAAGTACCTGAACCTGGTCAAAGTAGATTTAACAGAGACCAAAAAGACATGAAAGATGAAGAAATGGAAGAAGGTAATGCTTTTTCAGGAGCAAGAGCTCAGGCAATAGAAGACGGTGAAGATACTTTTGAGGTTGACGGTAAAACATATCACGTTAAAGGTGAGAAAAAAATGAATGAATCTGAAGACAAATTTATTCAAAAGGCTAACATGACAAAAGGGGGATTACATAAAGCTTTAGGAATACCTGAAGGTAAAAAAATACCTAAAGCCAAATTAAACGCAATTAAAAAAGATTTAATGACAAAGGCTAAAGGTGATAAGAAATTGTCTGCTGCAGATTCTAAGTTATTAAAACAAGTAAACATGGCTTTGACTTTAGGTGGTCTTAATGAAAGTAGAAATACTTTATCTTTAAGTGAGAATGAGTTAATTGATATGATTGAAAAAATTGTAAAAGAAGAGATTGTTAAGGACACAGCAGAAAAAAACAGTTTTAGTGTTAATAAACCTCAAGGGTTAAAGAAGACTGAAAAGGCTCAAGGTGAAAGTAAAAAAGAAAATGACAACTATAGTAAAGAAGTTGTTAAGAAAATGAAAGATTACATGAAGGATATGTACATGGGTGGTAAGGGATATGATGAGAATCCAGATGATTTCCCTCAAAGTAATTACGATATGGAGAAAGAACATAATGAGATGAAATACCAACCATCTGATGCTGTTGAAGAATATATTGAAGCGTTCTCTTATCCTGGTATGACAAATCTTGTTTATGACGAGATTAAACCAGAAGATGAAAGAATTGGTAAACAATTAAAAGGAGACTCCACAACAGGAAATGCGGTTACGGGTAAAGATGGTAAAGCATTAGGAAATGTTTCAAAAAGAAGTGAGAAAGTTGGTGATAGATTTAAGAAAAATTTTGACGAAAACTTATATGGTGCTGAACAAATGAAAGCATCTTATAAAAGACAACCACAAGAAACGATTGAAGTTGAAGGTAATGGTAAAACAAAAGGGTCTTTAAAATCCAAACAACAAGGAGCTGACAAATCAAATTCAATCAACAAGGCAACTAAGATACTTAATACATTAGAATCTACTGAAGCTAAAGCAACAAAAATTATCAACGAGGATTTACAAAAAATGAAAAATTTAATTTCATACAACAGAAAAACTCAATAAAAATTCACATTTATTAAAATTGTATTACATTCTCCATAGACTCATACTCTATGGAGAATTTTTTTAATTGGATGACCAAGCCTTTACCTAAAGAAGAATTAATAATTTGGTTTAATGTTCATAACATGACTTATGAAAAGATTGACTTATGTGGCGATTTTTTTAAGTCATTAAATCAAATTATCATGGATACCTATTTAGGTGACAGTACTTCTGAAACCAAAATATCCTTATCTTATGACGACAATCTTTCACATTTTGAATGGTGTTGGAATAAAGTAATTGAAAATTTTAAAAGGGAAAATATTATAATTAAATCTGACGGAGAGCATAAAGATTATTTTCAATCTTTTTTTATGGATACTTTTTATAATCAAACGGAAAGTAGTCTAAAAAAATCAATCTCAAAATTTTTAAATGAAATATTTGACGTTGGAATAACTTATTCAAAATCTGATTTAGATTTACTAACCGAGCTTTACAAATTAATTGAAAAAAATTCAGAATAAGTGTCGATTCTATTTACACCAGATAGGAAAAACTTATAATTTTGTTTATAAATAAACTATTAGAAAATTAAAAAAATGGAAACATTAGAACAAATCAAAGTATTATCTGAGTTACTTTCAGTAGATACTACAAAATTTTTCGCAGGAAACAAAAGCGCAGGTACAAGAGCAAGAAAATCTGCACAAGAGTTGAAAGCTTTGCTTCAACAATTAAGAGGAGAAATTTTAGAACACAACAAGACTGACAAGAATGCATAATATTGATACGATATATCTTTTTATATTTGTTTTCACAATATTAGTGACATTACTTAATGTCTTAAAATTTTTAAGAGCCCTGTTACAAAGAGAACCAAAACCATTGGTTCTTAGTAACAGGGAACTTTTCCTTTTAGGAATATCAATTAGTTATTTAATAACATATCTATTACAAAAATGAGTTTTTATAAAGAAATATTACCATTCGTTGAATATATTCATTCAATTAGAAAATTGGAATCATATCTAAGTTTTGATATGAAATTCCCAACAAAGTGGTCAATACCAAAAAGTATTGTTGATGAAGGTCAAGTCGTTGGATTTGAAGTTGAGGACCCAAACATGAAAGGGATTACCTTTATTAGTCCAATCGGAGAAAAAGAAGTTTCTTCAATCATTGTTAAAATTGGTAAGATTATTAAATTGAACAAAGAACGAGAATTGAAAGAAAGACTGTTTAAGCAAACTGTTGAACAGTTGAAACAAACTTTTGAAAAAACTGATTTAGATAAACTACAAAATCTTTATTTTGATTTTGAGGTAGGGGATGAATTAGATACTGATTTAGAAACTGAAATAGATTTAGAAGATGAGCAAAACGGACAGGAGTCAACAATTAGTGAATTGGTTCAACAGTGAAAAACTGAAGGACAAAAAGGAACTTGATAAGGGTAAAGAAAAAATAATCAAAGAGATTAAAGGTCTTAATAAAGACGACCTTTTTCCTAAACCAAAAAAATTAAGTATATGGAAGAAAATAAAGATAATTCTCTTAGGACAATAGAAAAGTTGGCATTGATTGCAGAATCAGTTCAAACTTTATTCAGTGGTAAGGGTACGATTATATTTGAATTACCTAAAGGTGAATACAACAGTGTTATTAGTCATTTTAGAGAGGTTGACAGACACCACAAACAATTTTCAATGGATATATCAGGAACCGAGTTCCATTTCATTTTGGATGAGAAGGATAAGTAGTAAACTTTCTGTAAAGAACTTTCTTATCAAATCCATTAGATTCTAACAAACTATACAAATATTTTCTCTGAGGTGACGAATAGTCTTTAATAAAAAGACAGTCACCTCTTTTTATTTTAAAGAAGTGTGACGAAAGACAATCAATAAATCTTGATGACTCCTTTTCATTTTTCAATGAGAATAATTTAATGTCATCATCTTTTTGTATTACAATTTTATTATTCAATACTGAGACCATTTTTAAACCATCACCTTTAAGATATGATTTAATCAGGTCTTTTGAACTTATTTTTATTTTCTTTTGTACGTCATAAATCAATTCTTCTTCTTTATAGGTCTTAATTTGTAATATGGACATACCGTCATCTTCTAACTTAACCTTAACGTTCCTACCATACTCATCTGTTACATATATTGGTGAGGATTGATTAGTTCTCATTTCAATTATACCCAATTCAAATTTACAATCCTTAGCATTTTCAATGGTAGTTTCAAAGATTACCTCATCAGATTCACTGATTAGTTTATTAAAAAACGATTTGGCGCGAGATAAAGTGACAAACTTCTTTATTATTCGTTTTCTTTTTTTATTTTTAAATAAGACTACCAAATAGTTCTCCATATATGAATAATTATTACGAAACTTTAGGCGTAAGTAAAGATGCCACTCAAGATGAAATCAAGAAGGCTTACAGAAAACTAAGTAAACAATACCATCCAGACGTAAATCCTGAGGGTGGTGAAAAGTTTAAAGAGATTTCAGTCGCCTATGATACTATTGGTGACGAAACCAAGAGAGTTCAATACGACAACAAAATGAACAATCCTTTTGGGGGTAATGGAAATGTGTCTTACGAGGACATATTTAATCAAATGTTTGGTAATCAAGGTAATAATCCTTTTGAACAAAAAAGAAAATCCGCACCTGATAAGATAATTAAAGTTCAGGTTAGTCCATTAGAGTCGTTTAAAGGGGTTGATAAGGTCATACGTTACATGAAAGATAATCATTGTGATGTTTGTAGTGGAAGTGGTGGTGAACAACAGAAATGTGGAACCTGTGGAGGTGCCGGATTTCAAATTAAAACATTTGGAACTGGATTTATGGTACAACAAATTAGAACCGCATGTCAAACATGTGCGGGTAGAGGATATACTTTAGTACATCGATGTTTTAGTTGTGATGGTAAAGGTATTAAATCAACTACTCATGAAATTACTGTCAAATTACCTGTTGGAGTTGATGACGGTCAATACTTAAAACTTGCGAGTTTGGGTGATTTTAGAAATGGGGAGTATGGTGATTTGGTTGTCCAAATCTCGATGGTTAGTCAAGATGGGTTTGAAAAAATGAATAATGATTTGATTTATAATTTGTTTTTAAATCTACAAGAGATACAGGATGACAAATTTACTATACCACATCCAAATGGAGAGTTAGTTATAAATGCTTTACCTATTTTTGATTCATCTAAACCTTTAAGATTGAAAGGTAAAGGTTTCAATGACGGTGATATGTACGTTAAACTAAATGTTAAGTTTAATCGAGTTATTTAAAGTAACTAATAATATCGTTAACTAAAGTATATGTTCCGTATATGGTCATCCCTAATACATAGAATCCTAATACTATAGCTCCAATCTGAAATTTACCAGGACCTTTTTGTTTACATGTTTTACAACCTTCTGTCATATTTATGAGTATGTTAATTGAGCAAATTATTAAAAGAGTTCTTTATCAATATCTTGACGAGAAAGAACAAGAAGAATATAAGAAACCTCGTAAGTATAGTAAATCCTATTGTGAATCTACTTCATGTAAAGATATGGGATTTACTCAGAAGGCATCTTGTCGACCATACAAAAATTGTTACAAATAAAATTTGCCTTTTTATGTTTTTTTCTTATACTTGTATAAACGTAAAAATATGCTATCATACATCGGAGGTAAAAGTAAAATTGGAAAGTGGATTGTCCCTTTCTATGATAAAGATATGGAGACTTATGTTGAGACATTCGGAGGAATGTTTTGGTGTTTCTTCAACATGGATTTAACGCAATTCCCAAATCTTAAGAAAGTTGTCTATAATGATTTTAACCCACTCAACTACAATTTATTTCAATGTATCAAGAATCCTGAACAATTATTGGAATCAATTAATTCAATTCCATGTCAACAATTCGGTGAGGAAACTACACCGTCAATATATAAAGAACAATTTGTAGAGTTTCAATCTGAAGTATTTGGTAGTGGATTTACCATCAATTATCCTGATTATAATGTTGCAGCAAAATATGCTTATGTTTTAACTCAAGTGTTTAGCGGTAGTAAACCTGAGACAAGTTCATTCATAGACTTAAAGGGTAAATACAAATCAAAGTACCTTACATTTAGAGATAAGTTATCTAAACCTGATTGGGTTGAACATTTCTTAAAAATAACTGAGGTCGAGAATATGGACTTTGCGGATGTAATTACAAAGTATGATTCACCAACCACCTATATCTATTTGGACCCACCATATTGGAAGACTGAGAACTATTATAATAACCATGACTTCGACAGAAAAGACCACGAAAGACTTGCAAATGTATTACATAATGTTCAAGGTAAGTTTAGTTTATCCTACTACGATTTTGAGTTATTACATGAATGGTTTCCCGAAGAACAGTACCGTTGGGAGAGAAAAGAGTTTGCAAAAGCCGCAGCCGCGAAGAAGGGAACGAAACAAAATATGGGGGAAGAGTTGTTAATCTTGAATTATTGAGTTATTTTTGTATCGTCAATATATTTATAGTAATAAAATAACAAAGATGAAATTCACGTCAATATTAAAAAAGGTCATTTTAGAACAATCAAGATTTGAATTGTTGTCTGACGCACTTACTAAGCCATCTAAAGATAAAGAAGGTAATAAGGTAAAGCCTAAGATGAGCAGGGAAGAGTTTAACAAGTTAGTTGAAGCTGACCCAACAACAAGGTTAAATAACGTTGATTTAACTAACGCCGACTCAAAAGAACTTGAGAAGGTTAAAGCTGGTAAATACGTTCAATGGTTGATTAAACGATACTTAATGCCAAAAACCGAAAGACAACCTGGTGAATCAGGTTATGAACGTGAAGTTCAACAAGTGAAAGACACTTTCATGGAGGATTTATATAAGGTTACAGATGACCTTGCAAAGTTTGAAAAGTTTAAAGGTAAAATCCCTCAAGATATGAGAGATATCAATAAGTTAACTCCTGACACATTATACGATACGGTTAAGGACTTTGACTTGACTTTGGCGACAACAACTAAGGCTGAAAGAAAGTTAGCACCTGTTCACCCTGGAGCTAAATTGGTATTTGATGGACCAACATGGAGAGTTATTGAAATTGAAAACAAAGGACCTGTAGGTAAAGAGGCCGCTTGTTTTTATGGAGGAAACAATGTAGAAACTAGATGGTGTACTTCAACACCTGGTACCGACCAATGGTTTAACCGATACATTAAAGATGGTCCTTTATATGTTATATTTAACCCAAATGACTCTGATGTTACTGCTGAAACAGGATTACCAAAAAATAGATATCAGTTCCACTTCCCATCGAATCAATTTATGGATAAGGATGACCGTCAACAAGATTTGGTTCAATTATTAAACGGACCAATGACAGAGTTGAAAAATTTCTTCAAACCTGAATTTGCAAAAGGTTTAACAATTGGTGGTGAGAAATTAGTTATTGATAGTTTCAGTCATGGTGCGGTTGGTAAATTTATTGGATTATACGGATTGGATGATTTAATTGGTAATTTACCTAACACATTGAAAGAATTTCATATTCAAAACAGAGATAAAAATGGTTTTATTATTAATATCCCTGAAGAAATTGGAAGATTCAAAGATTTAACAGGTATTATCTTGGATAATTGTATTGAAAGCATACCTGATTCAATCTGTACTTTACCTAAATTAAGATTCTTGGCGTTAAACAACAACGAAAAACTTAGAAGTATTCCTGATTGTATTGCAGATTTACCAAGTTTATACTTCTTGAATCTTAAGGGTAGTAATAACGTACAAGTACCTGAATCAATCAAGGCTAAGGGCACTGAAATGGGTCCAGGAATGTGGGACCTTCAAGATTAATTGTTTAACTATTAAATTTTATTATAATGAATGTTGATGTTGAAATATACATGAATAACTTCATCAAGTTCTTCAGGGAAAATCCAGATGACTTATTTACACTTATTCCCAAAGGGAAGGAAGATGAGTTTTATCGAAAGGTTAAACTAATGTCTTTAGAAAATACTCAAAAAGGTGATGACCCGTCACTAACTCAAAAACAGATTCTTGAAATTTGTGTGGTGGTTAATGGAGGTGACCCACAAAAACCAAAGAAGAAGTTGGAAAGTTTTATCATGGAAACAAAATTTGGTAATATTATCTTGAATTAAGGTTTATAAAATAATGGGAGATATTTTGTCTCCCATTCTTTTTTTATTATCTTTGTAATATGAAGGAGGTGTTATTCAAAAAAGAGTTCGTGAGCTATGAAACTATTGAGCACGAATCTTATAGTGAGTTCCCTTATGTAAAGAGAATGATTCAAAGTCAAACCCTCAATTTTGAACTTGAAGATGGTCCTGAACCAACAAAAAAACATCCATTATTTATTTATAAAAAAACCAATAAAACAGAGGAAGAGTTTGTTACCCGATTTGCTGACCAATTGTATTCGGTTACTAGAAATAATGTAACTATTGTAGTTGAAAGAGATGGGGATAAAGTTGCTATTAAATTATTCTGGGGTTATAAACACAGAAGACCGGGTGTTGTTTGGTTCAAGACAATTAAACACGTTGAATTTATTAGTGTGAACACCAAGACTGGTGATGTGTATGTTGGAGGTATTGATAACTACCACTTAAAAAGAAAATCAAAAAAACGAATCAATAGAAATTACTTTATTGGCGAACCTTTGAATAATTTGAGTTTGTCAATTAGGAATTGTATAAGACGTGTGGATTCTAATCTTGATGTGGATTGTACTCAAGAAGCTTTGGAAGTTTTTATTCAAACGATTGACCCCATTGATAATTTTGGAGTGTTAACCAATAATCAAAGGTTATTTAAGTTTTATTTAAATAAACGAGGGGTTAAGTTTCCTAACAATTTCCATATTTACACGAATGAGTGGTTCGGACCTGAGATTAAAAAAATTCTTAAGAAAACTGATAATAGAATGGTTGATGCCGTTATGGTACGCAATGAGTTATCGGGTAAACAGATTAAGAAAGCCTTACACAATTGTGAAGGTTTGAATCTTCCAATGCTTACCTTGGCTCGTAATATGTTTAATGACGATTGGGTTAATCAAGACTATGAGTTAATTTTGGGATGTTTGAATTCAAACATTAATTATTATCCGTTACCTGTAGACTTTAAAGAATTTGTCACCAATGAAGAATTGAAACGTGTGTTTAAATTGTTTAGACATGTTGTTATACATGGTACATTGGACGCTCATACATTCTATGACCATATGAGATTTTATTGTGATTTGAAGTTGTATGAACCAAATATTAAATGGATGTCATCTGATGACGATAAAAGTGATTTTAGGGGTGAACATTTGGATTGGGTAGATAAAATACAGTCATATAGAGAAGGTACCTACTATCGTAAGTACCCTGACTATAGTTATCGGGTCATAAGTGAACCAATTGAACATGGTGGTGAAGTTTATTATCCTGTGTTGTTGGATAACAGTAAGAGCTATAATCAGGAGAGTGCAATTCAATCCAATTGTGTTAAAACATATATTGGTAAGTGTGGTTCAATGATTGTGTCTTTGCGTCAGGGTGGGGTTGATTCAGATGTTAGAGCCACCGTTGAATATAAATTAAGTCAGGCGTTAGTTTCCAAGACTATTTATGTTGACCGAGTTCAATCTTTGGGTAGGTTTAATAAGAAATTAACTGAAGAATGGGATGACGTTCTATTTAAATTGGATGGACGTATGTTATATTATGTTAAAGATGAAAAATTCGATACAGTCAAAATTAAAAAGGTTCACAAGTCTGGTTTGGAACTTGAGTCTACTTCTTATTGGAGGGATGATGGCCGTTTGGTCTGGGATAAAGACAAAATTGAGAACATATGGTAAGTAAACCAGAATATATTGAAAAACTTGAAGATGGAAAATTATTCTCAACGTTGGAACTTGAGGTTCCTGATGACTTTATAAAGTTCTTGGATGGTCGTGCATTTACTACAGTTTTTAGTGATAGTTGGATGGAGTTTGAAATGGATGAAATTAAAATCAAAAGTAAAATATATAAAACCAAACAACCATTTTATTTATATTTATTTAAAGATTGTGTCGATAAGAAAACTTTGGTTATTTATTATAAAGAAGAACAATTAAACGAATTAAAATTATTTATAAAACAATTATTAAAAACATATAAGAATGGAACAATTAACAACAAATGAACTTAGAGAAAAGATTAGCAACGGAGAAAACTTCGTATTAGATTTATATGCCACTTGGTGTGGACCATGTAAAGTTATGTTAAGCAATTTGGGTAAAGTAAATGAATCATTAATTAGTGAATCAACTGACAGACCTAAGTATAATATTTATAAATTCGATGTAGATAACGACATGAAATTTATGATGGAGTTGGGTGTTAGAAGCGTACCAACAATAAAAATATTCAAAGAAGGTTCTGAAGTCTTTTCAAGGGCGGGTGTAATGTCACCAACAGAAGTTCTTGAATTACTTACTTAATGAGTATGAAAGATTTAAATGTGGTTGTCTATACAATGAACGGATGTCCGTTTTGTACTGACTTTAAAGAAATGTTAACTAATGAGGGAATTGAATTTTTTGACCGAGATATTGATGATTATAAAGATGAGTATGATATCTTTGTTGAGATTACAGAGAATGACATGATACCGGCAATGTTAATCATTGAAGAAGATGGCGACAAACATGAATCATTTTTATATGCTCCTGAAAGAAATTACAACGAATTAAGTGAAGCGGTTACAATTATTCAGGAACACAGACAAAAACTTGGTCTGATTTAAAAAATTACAAAGTCTTTTACTTTCTTTTTAATAAGGTCGTATTCCTGAAGTGGGTTGGTTAATTCAATAGACCAATCCACTTTTTTCATTTCTGTCTCTAACCAAGACATATCAAAATCAAATACATCCAAGATTGCAGACTTTAATGTTTCATCTTCTTTTTGGTGTGAGTTTTTAACTGAGAATTGGTTATCACCTGATTCGTCTTTTTTTGTTGACATCGTGAATGTCAAGGTTGAGAATGGATAGTTGTATGGGATGTTATAGAAAATATGTTTTCCGTAGTAATACATCAACCTTCCCTGTTTCAATGAATAACCATGAGGGAACTCGGAACAAAAAATTAAGTTATTGTCTTCCAAGATTGGTTTTACATGAAAGTTATGGTCGTAAGACTTTGTATCATCAATTAAATATTCATCACACTGATGCTTATGATACGAGCAATTACTTGAGTTGTTATGATATGAAAATGTTATTTCATCTAACGGGTTCAATTTGGAATTATAATCGATTAAATCAATTGTATGAGTTAATTTTAGGTCAACTAATTGTTCTTTAAACTTTGAGGTGAATTCATCTTTTATTTTTGCAATGTCCAAAGTTTCTTTATAGGTTGTTTTACCTTTGATTACATAAAAGTTTAAACAGTCGGCGACTTGGATAATACTTTCCTCGTCTTTTGGAATTTGATTTAATATGAAATCTGCAAATAAATTAACTATTGATAGTTTGCTTGTTGGTGATTTTAATATCATTGGTATTTCTTTTGGAATTTATTATTGTTTAAGTATAAACAATTTAATTCGTAAAAAGAATATTAAATGTAATCGTTAAAGTACAAGTTGATATTTTTATCTACTTTTCTTGAGTCAGGATAATCAGGAGGTATTACAGATAAACAATCGTTTTGGTCTTTTATAACACCCAAGTAATCGCCCCAATATTCAAGTGTCCCGTAACTATAACTTTTGTTTTCTCTTAAATAATCAACAATGTTACTTTCAAAGTTGTGTATTGGTGCCTTATATCTTTGTACTTCAGTATCATTTTTCCAAGTGTGAGGTCTTGTTACCCATTCACCATCACCAAAATATTTTGAAAGTTCTCCCATAATATCTTCGAATAATTCTTCTTCATATGCTGAGTTATATGAAGAATTATAAATAATATATAATTCACTTTTAAGGTCTCCTAATTCGTCTTTCATTAATTCATTCATAGTTTCCTCATCGTCAACTATTTCGTCAATGTTAGATTCATTTACAGTAACATATTCAGTATTTTCTCTTTGAGCGATAGACTCAAGTACTTCCGTATCTGTGGATAATTGTTGACCATCTAAAGTTTGAATGATATACTCTTTTAATCTCTTTAAATTTTCTTTGGTAAGTTCTTGAATGACATCTCTGTAAACATCATCAGTTGAATCGTAATAAAAATCTCTATCATATTCACCTGATAATATGCCTTCAACAGTATCTTGAGATATATCATATCTGTTTCCATCACAGAATAATGCGGATAGTTCTCCTATACTATCGAGAATAAGATATGGAACTCCATCAACTAATTCAACATCATTCAAATACTTCAACACATATTCCCAAAACTTTTGTTTATCGTTTTCGTAATAAAATAATAGTAATTCGTTTTGATAATGTTCGGAAAGTTTTCCTTCAGGGTCTAACTCATTAATTAGACCTCTTTTATTAACAAACTTAAGAAATGTATCAATGTCGTTAAAGTACTGAATAAAATCAGTATCTCCATCATTAAACTTTTCTATTAATTCATTAATGTCCATATAATATAAATACGAAAAAAGGGACAATTTTCATTGTCCCCTCATTAATTTCTTAAATGTGTTAGATTACTTACTCGTTTTGTTTACGTTGTAGTACTTCTCAACCGTTTTTTTAATGGCTGATTTGACACTTTCGTTAGTTTGTTGTCTTTGAGCTGCAGCCTGTTGAACCTGTTGAGGTGAAGGCTGTTGTGATTGGTTTCCGTTATTTTTGCATCCGCATCCCATGGTATTGTATTTTAGTTAGTTTATTTGTTTCCTGATAATAAATACTATCTTTGTGGAAATATAAGAGTAAAAGAATATTTATCAATTAAAGATACAATGGATTTTTTAAAATTAATACAAGAAGGACGAGTTGACGACTTCAAAGCCAAGTACTCACAAAAGTTTGGTACAGAGAATGTAAATAAAATTCTTGGGGCGGTGCCACAAAAATATTTGGATTGGGTTGGTAAAAATCTTGACATGGTTAATTTTGAAGACAACCTTTCAAAACTCAAGCAAGCCTTAGATAAGTTTGAAAGGGTATCAACAAACTTACCTATAACAGATATCTTCCAATATAAAAGTGTTGGACAATTATTCTCGGCGATTAGTCAATATGATGAAAGACAAAGACGAGTAGTCAAACAAGTTGAAGGTGGGAATGTTGTTTATGATGATGATAGATTTTTTGTTGTGAATCCTTTAACCCATGATTCATCATGTTATTATGGTAAAGGTACTAAATGGTGTACTAGTGCTGATTCGGATTACCAGTTCAATAGATACAATCAAGACGGTAAGTTATTTTATATTTTGGACCGAAATGCTCCAAGTAATAATAAGTTCTATAAAGTTGCATTACTTCAAAAATTCGATGGGGATAAAACTTATTATGATGCTTTGGATGCAACGGTTAATGGTGGTTGGATTTTTGGAACAAATAAGTTAAACGAGATTTTAAGTTCAGTTGATGATTATATTAAATCAACTTATCCTGAACAGGTTAAGATTTATAGTGATAAAGAGTTGGCTCGAAAAGAAAGAGACCGATTAGAAAAATTAAGAATAGCTCAAATTTTAAGAGAAAGAGAAAATGCCGCTCAAGAAAGACGTGAAGAGAATGAATGGGCGTTACCCAACGCACCTGAAATTGGATTGAAGGCACATGCGTTATTACGAGTTCTTGAGATAGAAGGTGATATTGAAGTAATGACCAATCAAGACCGAGGTGAGATTGCAAGAATTGAAAATGAAATTACCAGACTTCAAGCGGAATATGATAATGACGAAGAAGTAAGAGGTGATTTGTTGGATGAAATAAGTGAGTTGGAAGATGAGTTAACCGAATTAGATAACAAGATAGATGTGTATAATATTATCCCAACAGGAACTTATTATGATGCGTCGGAGTTTGAAGTGATTGGAGCTCCTGAAGTTGAAGACCGTAGATATGTGGTTGGTGATGAGAATGAGATGGAAACAAGTGCTTATGAATATGTTGAACAATTAATTGATGATATAGGGTATGAAGGATTTAACTCTAATTTTGTGCAACAACATATTGATGAGGATGCGGTTATTTCATATGCCGAAGATTTATTCAACCAAGACGTTTATGATAGTCCTGATTCTTATTTGGAAAATGACCAAAGAAATTTATCTACAAAACAAGAAGAAAAGATTGCAATTTTAAATGATAAGATAGAAAAATATAGAGAGTTAATAACCAAATTGGAGGGTAGTATGGATGGTGAGGATGATGAGGATATTGAAGAAAGGATTGACGAGTTGAATGATGAGATTACCGAGATGGACACAGAGATTGAGGATATCAAAGAAGACCCTGAAGGTGATTTCCCTGAGGATTTACTTGAAGAGATAATTGAAAGTAGAGTTCAAGAAGCAAAAAATGATGTAGAAGGTTTTATGAATGAGTATGGATTAGAAATGAATGAGTATATAGACAAAGATGCGTTCATTAAAGGGATTGTTGAAGAAGATGGATATGGTACCACACTAAATGGTTATGATGGAAGTGCGGATGAAATCGATGTTGAAGGTGTGACCTTTTATGTAATGAGAATTGATTAAGATTTTTATTTGGTTATAATTGTTGTATGGGGAGAAGAAAGAAAATAGCATTTAAGCTAAATCCTGAGTGGATGTTAAAAGAGCCGTTGGATTTTGAATACAATAAATATACTTTATTGGATTACATACAGAAATGCGAGCAGAGGTTAGATAAGTTTGAAATTTATCCTGACTTTGTTGAGTTGTCGTTACACTTGGCAAACATGCAATCATTATCCAAAGAAAATACTCTCCTACTTACAGACAAAAAATTTCATTCTTATGATGATGAAATCATGTTAAAAGATTTGTATCCAAAGAAGCCAAGAGAAATGTCTAAAGAAGAGGAGGACGAGTTGGGTAGGACAATCAAATATTCAAACAACAAATTATTTGACACATTCAATATTGCAAAATCTATTTGGAACATTGTGTTTGATGAAGTTGAAATCTCAATCAAAAAGAATAAAGAACACTTGGTTGCGGGTTCAGGATATGTTTTTTATTATAGAAAGTTGGATAATAAAGTTTATGTTTGGGAATATGAAATCAAAAAGAAACGAGGAGATATAAACATAAGTCAAACTTATATAACTAAGATATATGAGAACACTCCTGACAAAACAACATTACTTTCAATCATCGAAAACCATTCCAAGTTTAACAAAACTGAATACTATAAAGACTTACCAGTATTTGAAATGTCATGTAGTCAGAATTTTCCAATGGAACAAGCCATCGTACCAATCATGAAACGAAAAATAACCGCATATATTTTTCAAATAGTTAACATGGTTAAGGTAAAAAACTTTGACTCTGAAATATAATATACTTATATTTGTGTCGTGGGATTCAATAAACGACATATCAATATTGAAAGAAGTTTAAAGTTACTTCATGAAAATAAATTGAAAGAGTATTACGGTAAGAGTGATGCTCTTTTTTTTGAAGATAAAGAAAGTCTTAAGGTTTATGACTTACACAATGAAGGTAATACAGATGAAGAAATTTTAAAAATAATAACTAAACAGATGGATACTGAATCAACTAAAAAATTATTGTCTAAATTAAGACAACCCATTCACATCGATTATATTGCAAAGTATATCCTAAGAATTCCTGAGGATGAGGCAAGAGTTGAACTAAACAAACTTATTGAAGAAAATTTAATCGAAGAATCTACCTATGCAAAAGATTATTATGTGATTAAACCCTTGTAAATAAACAAATAATAAAAAAAAATAATATGTTTTGGATGTATTTTATTTTAGCGATTACAGTAGTTGTAAATTTAATCATAATGTATTTTATGATGGTAAGACCTCTTCAAAGAGAAAACAAGGCATTAAAAGAAGAAATGCATCAACAAATTAAAATTGGTTTCTATAAAGAAAAAGAAGATGAGTGAACAAGTAAATCACCCCCAACATTACGGAGGGGAAGACAATCCATACGAAGCAATCAAAGTTATCGAGGCGTGGGAATTAGATTTCCATCTTGGAAATACTGTTAAATATATTTCAAGGGCGGGAAAAAAAGAAAAAGATAAAGAATTACAAGACCTGAATAAGGCTCTATGGTATCTACAAAGACGAATAGATAATTTAAAGAATAGTAAGATATGATAGAAACAGGAAAAATATTACAAGGTGATTGTATCGAGGTAATGAAAACATTACCGTTAGAATCTGTTGATTTAGTTGTGACATCACCACCATACAATGTTGGAATCGAATACGATAGTCATGACGACAGAATGAGTATGGAGGATTACTGGGAGTTTTCACGAAAATGGTTGACCGAAGCCTACAACACATTGAAAGATGATGGTAGAATTGCTGTAAACATCCCATACGAAGTGAACGTACAGGATAGAGGTGGACGAGTATTGTTTATGTCAGAGTTTTGGGCTATCATGAAACAGGTTGGGTTTAAGTTTTATGGTCTTGTTGACCTTGATGAGAATTCACCACACAGAAGTAAGACCACAGCTTGGGGTTCATGGATGAGTCCTTCAAGTCCTTACATCTACAATCCAAAGGAGTGTGTTATCTTGGCTTATAAGAAAGACAGGATTAAAAAAATTAAAGGTGAACCACAATGGAAAGCTGACATGGTTGACATGGAACAGGAAGATGGTACCGTAAAAACCAAAGCGATATATCAGGATAATGATAAGAAAGAATTTATGTCTTTGGTTTATGGTCAGTGGGAATACTTTGCGGATACAAGACAACAAACTAAGGCGACCTTCTCAATGGATATTCCAATGAAAGCGATTAAGATTCTAACTTATAAGAACGATGTAATTCTTGACCCTTTTGCTGGTAGTGGGACTAGTTTATGTGCCGCTGAGATTAGTGGAAGACGATGGATTGGAATAGAATTGAGTGAAAACTACAGTAAAGTTGCTCAAGATAGAGTTCAACACTTTATTGACCGAAATAAACAAATGGAAATGGAATTTAAATAAAAGGGTTTAACAACCCTTTTTTTTGTTTTATGGATATTTATTTAAAAAACTAATATGGGACAAAAAATTATAAAATTAACAGAATCGGATTTAACAAGAATAGTTAAACGTGTTATTAAAGAACAAACAGAGGGATATAATTACAATAGAGCAATCCAATGTTTTTTAAATAAAAAAGGTATCAAAGATGATGAAGGAAAGGCATTGGTAATTGACGGAAGTATTGGTAATTATCCAAAATCTAAATCAGCGCAAGCGATAAGTAATTATCAGGCTAAAATTGGAGTATATCCTGCTGACGGAGTTTGGGGTCCTGATACTATGAGTAAGATGTTAAATAAAGATAAAGAGATGTTCAAGCAATGTGTTTCCGATTATGGTGATATCCTTGATAAAGGCGCTCACTTCTTTGGATTAGATTAATGAAAATGTTAATTAAAGAAACTGGAATAAGAGATATTTCAGCTTTAAGAAAAAGATATCCTAAAGCTGAAATATACTTTCACCAAGATTTGGATGGAGTAACAACTGCAATTGCAATGAAAAGATACCTTGAAAATAATGGTATTGAAGTTGTAGGTACTCACATAATCCAATACGGTGACAAAGAATTCTCAGTTAAAAAGAACGACGCACAGGGAGATGTGATGCCAGTTCTTGTAGATTTTGCTCACGGTAAGCCAATGTTCGTAATTCATACGGACCACCACGACAAACAAGTGGGAGTTGAAAAAGGTACTTCAAAACAATTCAGAGGTGCTCGTTCAAACGTAGAAACAATATCACAAGTAGTATCACCAAGAGATTTGTTTCCATCATCAGACATCTTATTAATCAATACTGTTGATTCTGCAGATTATGCTAAATATGACATTACACCTGATGAGGTGGTTAATTACATTTATCGATTAGATAAAGACAAACCACTTCAAAAGAATAAAATGTTGTTAGGTTTGGTTATTAATAAGTTATTGTTGGCGTTTAAAAATAAACCAGGGTTTTTAGAATCGTTAGTTATGGATTCAGAACCATCTTTAATGTCTATTTTAAATAGTATTAAAGATTGGATGAAAAAAACAAACGCAGCTAAACCTGAAGAACTACAGAAAAACGCTGAAGATTATAAACAAAATATGAAGAACTATCCAAGAGTTAGTGATAGTATCATTTTTCAATATGGTGGTGGTAATATGTTTAAACCTGGTTCTTATGATAGATACACACCATTTAGAAACAATCCTGAAGCGGACTTTTTAATTATGGCATGGCCAATGGGATTGGTTCAAGCATCTTGTAATCCATTCAAAAAAGAAAGAGAATTAAAAGGTGTTAACTTAGGTGAAATCGCTCAAGAAGTTATAAGTAAATGGGAAGACCAACTAAAACAAAGAACAATTCCTCTATCAACTATTAAGTGGGTTAGTGAAACTTCTGTGGGTCCTGAAAGTATTGGATTCACATTTAAAGACTTTGAAGCATTATATGGTGATAAGTTTACCACTATAGAAGGTGGTGAAAAAGTTTTGGACCATATTCAAGATATGATGGAAACACCATTCAAAGATTTAACTGAAGAACATAGAAATATGTTAGATAAAATTGGAATCAATGCATGGGATTTAATTCAATCAAATTCAGGTGGACACAAATGTATTACAAACATTTCTGGTTTAAATTATTTGGGTAGAAGTAAAAGACCACCTCAATCTCAAAATAGATATGACTCTGAAAGTGATGATTCACCTTCAGTTAAGTTTACAAAGATGATTGCAAATGAGTTTGAAAGAAAACTTAAAGAAAAAATCGCAGAATCAAAGTAAGTATTCAACTGTATCACCTGGTTCAATCTCCAAGTATTCACAACTTCCACCTTCAACTTCCAATACAATATTTCCATTTCCACCATAACTTGGACATTCATTACCGTTACAAGGAGGACAATTATAATGTATGTTTACAATGACATTATTTCTAATGATGAGAATATCTAATGGTATAATACAATTCTTCATCCAAAAAGATTGTTTGTCTCCACCCATTAAAAATAATAGACCTTCGAACGTAGCTCCAAATGTTTTACCCATCATCCCAATAGATTGAGATTTCTTATCTATTAAAGTTTTTACATTAAAAATATTGTCGTTGATTCTAACTTTCATACATATAAATACAAATAATAGTGGAAGATATGTCAATTTAAACTTTTTTATAGAAAAAATTTGACTTATCCATAAAAATATAGTACTTTTGAAATTGTTGGGTATATTTATTGTTTCAGTCAGAAATGACGGACATCCCCAAAAAAAGTTTCATAATATATATTTGACAAAATGAGAATTTTGTTTTAACTTTGTGAAACAATTGAGATGAGAGTCTCAAAAAAAATGTCCCACAGACATTTGATTATTTCAAAAAATAGTTTTATCTTTGTGGGACATTACTTTGAAAGTTCTTTTACTTAAGATATATCGCGAGATGGTAGCAGCGGTAGCTCGCAAGGCTCATAACCTTGAGGTCGGGGGTTCGATTCCCTCTCTCGCAACAAAAAAAAAACTTCACAAAAAGTTTGGTAAATTGAAAACTTTATCTTACCTTTGTGAAACAATTAAGAAAACGTTCTTTGAATTAAAGATATTGGGCGGTCTATAGTCCATAAAATAAACCATGAAAGTGGTATAAAGTGAATCATTTGGTTAAGTGGTTTGCGGCTTCCGAAAGGGAGCTCGAGTAGACAAGCGAGATATCGTTAGACCTTGAGTACCGAGGGTGACACTGTAGGGAAACTGGTTTAATGACCAAGCGATGTGGGTCGTTTGGTTGAGGTGGGAACACCAATAAGAATAACTCGTAGAATTATTGTAAGACACATGGTTATCCGACCATACTATTGCGTGATTCAATATTAAAGTGGGTTTAAAACCGAAAGGTAAGAGGTCGTACAGGTGGTGCTGGTGATTCCTTCTTAAAGTCTCTACCAAGGGATTTAAGATGAAACAAACTTGAAGTATGAAGATAGGGATATCTTAGGGAGTAGTTAAGTATCGTGTCGTTCAAAAGATGACATGGCTTGGTCGGCGAACCGCTACTTTCATCATCCACAACCGCAAACTTTGTTAATTGATGTTTAACAACTAAAAGATACAAGGAAAAGCGTTCGCCAGTCGTGATTGACAGGTCACTACATAGTCATGAGATGTTCATGGCCGTAAAGGGTCCCAAGCCCAATACGATTGTTGTGAAAGTTCTCTAAGTCCGCAAGACATAATCAGGGTGGCAACCTTGAAGAGCAACGAGTAAAAACAGAGTAGATTACGACTTAAGGATTGGTTAATCTAATTGACCGTGACTGAGAGGTACTTCTCAAAAGGAAGTGGAAATCGGAGTAAACAATAATCTCCTGTAAAGTCTCTCGTAAGAAGGTGTATTCTCAACCTGAAGCCAAGAACCCCGACAAGAAATTGTTCGGGGTTTTTTGTTTTACAGGATATTTATTATTATGGAAATAATAATAACCGAACAACAATTAAAAATCATAATTGAGGGTGATTCAAAACAACAACTAACAGAAAAATGTTGGAGTGGTTATAAGAAAAAAGGAATGAAAACAATGTTTGGAAAAAGATATCCAAATTGTGTTAAGAATGAATCTGAAGATGTGGAAACAAACGAAGCTTCAAGCCCTGCTCAACAAGCTGCAATTGCAATCAATATGAAGAAAAAGGGTATTGCACCCAAAAATGAAACTTTATATGAAGATGAATATGGTTCGGTAGAAGAAACCAATTTTATTATCGGCGATTTAATAACCGAAGCTGAATATCAGGGAAGAAAAGTTCAGTTGGGTAAAATAATGCAAGGTGACGTTAAAAAGTCCAAAGTATATGTTAAAAACGACAAAGGTAAGGTTGTTAAGGTAAACTTTGGTTTTGGTGGAACATCGGCCAAAGGTAAAATAATGAGGATTAAGAAGAATAATCCTGAAAGAAGAAAGAACTTTAGGGCAAGACACAATTGTGATACTCCTGGTCCAAGATGGAAACCAAGATATTGGGCATGTAGAACATGGTAATAATAATCCCTCACAGAAATGTGGGGGATTTTTGTTTATATCAAAATTTATATTATCTTTGTTCCCATGAAAGAGGGTTTCAACATAGTAAACAGGAGAGCAAAGCATGAATACGAGTTCTTGGACACGTATCAAGCGGGTATGGTCTTGACTGGTGTTGAGGTTAAATTCATTCGTGATGGTAAGTTATCTTTTGTTGATTCTTATTGTATGTTCCAAGACGGAGAGTTATTCATGAAAAACGTATCCATCTCAGGTATTGGTAATGATAATATTAAAAGAGACCGTAAGTTACTACTTAGAAAACGTGAGTTAGTTAAACTTCAAAAGAGTTTGGATAAAGGTTTAAGTATTATCCCATACAAAATTTACCAAGTTAAAAACACCTTCAAGGTTGACATCGTACTTGCTCGTGGTAAAAAACTACACGACAAGAGACAGACCATGAAAGAAAAAGATATTCAAAAAGAAATAAACAGAACGCTAAAATAAATATTATGTCAAAAGTAGATGAACTAAGATTAAAATTTCCAGGTGTAAATATGTCAACATTTACAAAATTAGTTGATAGTGATACTACACCAACCAAAAAGTATTTGGAGTACATGTTAAAAGTTTGGGTATCACGTGGTAAAAATAGTGATTTTATGTGTACCTCACCTCAATTAATCAAAGAGGTTAAACGATTTGATGAGTTGTTGGCGTATCACACAAACAAAGACATTTATTCAAGTGATTTTTCTAACTATCAATCGTTAGTTCACATGAACGAACTTGCTGAGATTGCAAAAGAAGAAAAATCATTTGATAGACAAGAACATGTTAATGTGCTTTACGAGGACAATGAAGTTATTATGGTTTCACCTAAAACTCACAGGGGTTCTTTAAGATATGGGGCTGGTACTACATGGTGCACCGCTTCTAAAAGTAATCCTAATACTTTCAATAACTATATTAGGAATGGATGTTTGGTGTATTTGATTGATAAGACTGAATCCAAAATAAAAAACTTTCAGAAGATTGCTTTTTATAATAATTCGGGACATTCTCTTTCTGGTGGAATTAGTGTCTACAGTCAAAATGATAACGAAATCGATGAATCACGTTTAGTTGAAAAAGGTTGGAAACCTGAGAAATTAGCTGAGTTGATGTTAAGGTTTCGAGCTTACCACGTGGATAGAGAGGCGGTTAAAAGGGCGAAGAACAAAGTTGAATCTCTAATTGATGCGATGAAAAACATCGACCTTAATGAACTTCATTCAAATTTAAAATACCTTGAAAAACGAGGAGAGAATGAATTTAAAGATGTTAATGATTTGGTTAATACTTTTGTAAGTACCGTTGAAAAAAGTTTGGAGAAATTCAATAATTGATTTGTTAGTTCGGAATTAAACACTATCTTTGTAATCTAAATCAAAGGATATGAACATGGCATCACACAACATCAAGATTCAACACGAGACTTTCGGAGTATTATTGAATGAGACATTTGTTAACAATACTCAATTCAAGTTGTTCTTGAAGATGGTACAAGGTTGTATTGAGTTAAAGAATGATTTGACATTCTTCAACGGTGTGGATTTCCTTGTTCATATCCCTCACAAACACTTGGTGAGTTCAATTATCACGACTAACGTGGACGCTTACACATTGGCGGAGCACTTGGTTGCCAAATCTAAAATGGAAGCGTTAGAGACAAAATGATAACTATTGAAGACATAAAGAAATGGGCTAAACCCCATCCAAGTCATAAATTAAGAGGTAGAGGTGGAAAACAAACGAGATTTGGTAACAATAAGGTTGAGATTTCTATTGTAGGTGGAGATATTGGATTGTATGGTGATTTTGAAACCACATTTGAGGTTGCAATCTTTGATGTTCAAACAAAAGAATTCATTACAAAATATTTTTATCCTGACGCAACTCATGACATTCTTAGTTATATGAATTCAGATGATGTTGAAAAACTTGTAAACTCAATAATTAAACGAGAAGACCTGAGTATTGAGGTATAGTTTCCTTGTTTAGAAAAACAAGGTGGTGGAAGTTTGACACATCCTGTCAATCCCAAAAAGAGAGGCTTCGGTCTCTCTTTTTTTATATTTGACCGTCAAAGTGTATATGGAATCCTGTTTGGGAATATACTTTGTATGCCACATTATCCTTGATATTGTCTAAAAGTTCATCATATTCACCAAGTTCACCCAACCCAACTTCGTCATAAATTTCATCCAAAGTTAGTCCTGTACCATCATGAATAAGTTGATTATCACCCCAACTATAATTTATCCAAACTTCAAAAGGAAGGTGACCGTCTTCGTCATCTTGAATTATTTCATATGAATCAATAATCAGGTAAATGTAAGAACCATCTTCTCCGACATCATCTAAATCAACTTTAAATCCAGGTTTGGACATGGCTCCCATTTTTGAGAAGGTCTTTCCTACAAAGTCGGTAACACCTATTACACCAAGACTCTCTAATAAGTTTTCATTAAATAGGTATGGGGTATAATCAATATATCTAAAAACGCTTAACAGGTTTTCTGTTTGATTTGGATAATTAATTGAATTAAGTAATTTGAGGCATCGTTTAAGGTCCATAATTATGACATATAAGATTGAAAGTTTGATGAATCGTCCCAACGAATTTGTAGGAGCTTATCAGATTGTAAACCTAACTTTGGTTCATCCAAATAAGAAATACAATAAAGAACATTTGTATCGACAAAATTTCTTAACTCGGCGGCTTCTTCGGTATAAAATAAAGTAATATAGTCATCACTTAGACGGTCAAAGTCATATTCGGACATGGCTGGTTCTTGTGTTCCTTCATTTAATTCACACAGATTTTTTATTTCATTATTCCAAGTACAAATATAACTGTAGTTATATTCAACCGCATCTGATTCAACTTCACCTGTACCATCACATGAACTACAAGTAATACCACCGTCACCACCACAATTGTTACAATATACCTCACCTTGTCCACCACAATCACCACACTCTTCACCGTCTGAATCGGTACCATCACCACCACATTCCTCACAACTCGCTAAACCATTATGATTACAATAATCACACTCCACAACTCCATCCCCACTACAAGAATCGCATGGCATTTGTGAGTAATTTCCACTGGTAAAGAATAAAGAGGCAAATGATAATCTATTTATCATATTATCACCCATTTTAAATTCACCTGTTTCTTTAAGTGAGTAAATGTATAAAATTATTTTAATTATTGAATCACTACCAAGTGCATTAAAATAATCTTTTTGAGACTCATATACGTTATTTGAAAATGAATCAAATACATTTTGAGGACTTTTTGGATTATCTGGTAATAGTTCAGATATACTCTTGGCTAATCTTTTTAATTTATCGTTCATTAGTCTATGTATGTAATAAATGTTGCTAATGTAAAATTGTGGGTGTCCTCATATTTGTAATCAACTCTGATTATCATTGGGTCTGAAACATGACAATTTGAATCACCTGAAACAAGTTTACCTTCTTGGGTTGGGGTATATCGTTTAATTACGGAAGTAAATTTATCACACATAATCTTCAAATCACGGGTAAAGTAATATATTTCATCCCCATCAAGAGCTCCGTCATATTCAAAGTCAACTTGGATATTAACTCTTTCAAGTATCCATTCCTTATCTTCATCTTCCATTTGCTCAAAGTCAATGTCAATATTACTGGTGACGAACTTTGTTTGTTCGAATTCCATTTTGTATAAATATTTTAATTTATCTTCAAGACGTTTTAGTTTATCCTTATCTAATCCCATAACTATAAATAGGTTTATTTTATAAAAATGAACTATTATATTTATAATGTAAAGAAATAACGATATGGGACAATACTTAATCATCACCGAAGAAGAAATTAAAAATCACCCAAATGATTTTGAATTGGGTAAACTTGTTAGAATGAAATACATTAAATCAAAAGAAATCAAAGAATGCCCGATATGTGGGGCAGAAAAAAAATGCACTCCTGACGAAGAAAAAAAATTGTAAAAAAGATTTGTGGAAGTCAATTATTGTTGTATCTTTGTATTCACAAAACGATATGACTATGACAAACACAACCACCAACACAATCATCAAAGTAACTGAAGGAACAATGGCAGGAGACGTATTCTACGGCTCTTTTGACACCGTATGTAAGGATAAAACCATCTCTGTAATGGTTTCTAACCACATCAAAGACCTTAATAAGGAATATGAGTTCCGTATCGCTGGCAAGTGTCAAGCGGGTTTCCTAAGCATTCACGACAAGAAAGGTACCGCTCATTCTGTTATTGCAGGGTACAAGAAAAACACTTTGGTAAACATCCAAGTTAAGGTGTCTTACGACAACGGAGTTGAATACTGGCACAATGTTTTCACTACTAAGGGTAACAAGTGGCACGGAATCGATAAAGCTTTCTTGGATGTATTGACCGTTGGTGATATGAGAAGTTCATTCCCTGACATGTGTGACATGAACATCTGGGACCGAATGGGAGCGAAGACTTGGGCTGACAAAGCCTTCACCCAAAATTAAAAAACATCGATACCCCTTGATAATACAAGGGGTTTTTTGTACCATTAAAAAAAAAACAATTATGGAAAACATGGAAAATATCAAACAAAAAGTAAAAGGACTGTTGAAGCAAATCTCGTTTTATACGATTATTTCAATCAGTTTTGCAGGAGGTATCTCAATCGGATACTACTACGACTACATCAAAACAACATACAGCAAACGACCTCAGGTTGTCTCTGTTAGGAAATCAGAGGTTAAACTAGCAATGGATGAGAACAACAACTTATTGATTATCCAAAAGGGTGACGGGACTTATATCTTGTATCAAGATTCAATCGGTGTTCAAATCTTCAACATGTACGCAAAAAGTATCTATAAACCAGCAACTCCAACTAACTAATGGTAATAAACGGATTCAAATATTTCTATCTTATTTTGGTACTCTGTGTCATCGGAGCGGGTATTAGCTTGTTCAGCATGACGGCACCTGAAGAAGAATACAAATTGGAGGAAATGGGTGGGAAACAAAACTCACCCTACAGTCTTCAAATGTATACCTCAATAGAGAAGTATTCGAAGTTGTATAAGGTACCAAAACACGTTGCCTACAACGTGGCTTATCGTGAGACAAGATATCAAGGACCATTTGATTGGAACTATAATGGAAAATTAATTTCATCATCAGGAGCCAAAGGACCAATGCAGATTATGCCGAGTACTGCAAATTACGTCAGTGGTAAGAAGATTAGTCAGAAGGACTTGCTCTACAACATTGACCTTAACGTTCAAATCTCCATGAAGTTGTTAAGTAAACTTCACAAACAATATAAAGATTGGGCGGTGATATGTGGATACTACAATACAGGTATACCGATTATCAACGATTATGCGGAGTTTTGTGCCTTCAACAAGGATTACAAAAAAAATTGGGTAAAATATTGAAATTAGTTTGGTGGTTCAAACTATTGTTGTATATTTGTATTCACAAAACGATACAAATATGACAACTACATCTACAATCCAAAACGTTAAGAACTACAAAGGTCAAAACCAATTCATCATGAAAATGAAAGACGTAATCGCAAAATACGGTCAATTAACACCAGCCCAAAACGTGGCGGTTGAGAAAATCTTTAACGCACCCGTTGAAGCAAAACAAGTTGAGTTGACCGAGGACATGAAGAAGATTCAATCCTACACAGGTGAGAACAACTTTGTTAAAGACATCCAATCTAAATTGGAAAAGTATGGTAAGTTGACAGACAAACAAGTGTCAGCGGCAGTTGCTCAAATCGTAAAAGAGGAGAACAAAAACAAGACCATCAGTATGAACTGGCCAACTGAAGGTGAATCAATCATCTTGGCTCGTAAAATTGGTCAACAATTGAAAGAGACATACGGTTTGGAGTTCAACCCTGTGTTGATTGATATCACTCGTTTGTTGGGTGTTAGTCCAAAGGCGGTTAAGTTCGCAGGTAAGATGACCGTAAAACGTGGTAACATCTGTATGTGTTGCGGACGTGAGTTGACCGATGAGTTCTCAATGTTGACTAAGATGGGTAAGACATGTTCTAAACACATGAAGGTGGAGTACATCAAGAACAAGTCTGAAGTTGAACGTTTCCGTAACGATTACTTGAAACGAGTTGAGGAAATTGGAGAGATGGAGTTTTGGGTTCCAAAATCTCAAATCAAAAAATGGAATGGTATGACCGAAATGATGGTCCAATCCATCTAAAAAAAAAGAAATCCCTGACCTTGAAAGTTGGGGATTCTTTTCTTATAATAGGGGTATGAGTTACATTATTATAAAGATGGTGAAAGATGCCACAAGAGAAAAAGAATTACCTGTTATTATTTTAGATAGTGCAGATGACGTATTAGAATTTGAAACAAAAGAAGCTGCTGAAGAGATGAGACTTCGGTTCGAAATCAACTCTGACTCAGGATATAAGTATAGAGTTAAAAAAATAGGAGACCCACATGATAACCATTAACAAAAAAGAACAAGAATTAATTGATGAAGTAATCCAAAACTTCGACTTCTATAAGTGCCAACTAATGATGGAATATATAGGTTGGAGATGGTTAACGCATAACGGGTACAGAGTCCCAACAAAATATGATTTAATTGAAAGTGCTAAAGATAGGATTAATAGTTCTATTGAAGGTATTAAAGAAGCTGGTCGAATGGGTTTAAACGAACCATATATGAGTTCTAGTGGAGGTTTGAAGGCTACGGTATACAAGAACCGATACGACCAAATAACATTCATTAGATTGGAATTTATATTCACTGAGTGGGATGCGGGTGATGATTAAATTTGACTTTTGAAATAAAACACTTATATTATACAAATAAGAAACAAGATTATGAAAGTAAAACAAGCCTTAAAGTACAAGAAGAAATTAGCTTCAAAAATGAACCAAGAGTTCAGTAAAGTTCAAATGTATAATTCTGTTGAGGAAGGTTCAGCACGAGTTTACGATGTTGTAGAATCAATGAGAAATTGGTTGACCATGAGTGAAGAATTGGTTGAATTAAAAACCAAATTACATTTGGCAAATGCTCCTGTATACGGTAAAATTTTCCGTATGTCTGAATTGAAATCTCAGTTGTCAAATTTAAGACAATTGGATTGTGTCGATGGTAAACACTTTGACCGTTATGGTAGAGGTGAAGCAGTTGTTAAAACTGCGAAAATTAGCGTATTGGAAAAAGACCAACTGGTTTTAACAATCGAAGAAGAAATTGAAAGACTCCAAGAGGAGTTGGATGAGCATAACGCTACAACATCCATCTAAGATATTGGGTTAAGTTGGAAGAGGGAGGATAATACGTTATCTACATACATCTAGAAACTTGATACCTGAACTGATACGTACTCAAATGTCAGTATTCAAATTGTCAAACCTTTCGATACCTCAAATGTTAAAATTCTTTTAAACATTTTATTCAACTTTTTTCACTTAACCCTTTTTATTGTATTTATTAATAATGAAAGCATGTTTCAAAGATATTAATAAATTCTCAACACCCGAACAAATCGAAGTTACGAAAGAGTTTGTTAAATTCTTGCAAAGTGAATTACCACTTACAGAAGACGTTTATATTACATTCACAGGTAATAGGGATATAAAGATGACCACAGGTGTTAGAAAACCTGGTCATAAGATATATGTTTTAGTACACAAAAGATTATTGATTGATATTTTTAGAACCGTCGCACACGAATGGGTTCATGAATACCAGCATCAAAAGATGGGACTTAAAGATACTGATAAAATACAGGACATTGGTGGTCCTGAAGAAAACATGGCAAATACTTTATCGGGAATTTTCGTTAAGAAATTTGATAAAGAAAATCCCCAATACAGTAATGTAATTTACGAACAGGATTAAAAGTTAGATTTACGAATTGTAAATTCCACAGTATCACCAACTTCTTGACGAGTGATAACCTTTGTCCACAAATTCTTTTCTTTTAAATGGACTCTCCAATAAGGAGTTGTTTGTAATGTATTGTCTTGACCAATTCCATGGTACTCAACAGAGTCAATTACAAATTTCATTTTTGTTTCAAGGACATCAGGTTTCATATTACAAGATGAGATTAAACCTAAGACCAATAATATATTAATACTCTTCTTCATAACTTTCAATTTTATCTTTAACGTATTCACGTATTTTTTTCATACTATCTAAGAACTCCATTCTTAATTTATGGAATTCCTTATCTTCAATTTCCTTGAATGAACTGTAATGTTCAAAACAATAGTCAATTCCTTCTTCCCTCATTCGGTAATCGACCGCCTTCCAATTGTCTAATTCTTCTTCTGTCATAATAACAAAGGTAATTAAAAAAATTCGTTAATCCAATGAAGAAAATAATCTTATCTTATCTTTTGCATTATCAACTAACCAAGGTTCAACATTTGGAACTTTAATAAGAAAACTCAATTCGTATTTATAACACCTTAACTCTTCTTCATGAGGTGGAAGGGATATTTTGTTCCTAAGATAATATAAGTGTTTAGATTCATGTATAATGATTGCTGCAATATTATTGATTGAACCATATAACATATCTTTTTGAGTTATTAGAATTGTGGATGAGTCCTCAATAGTTGAAAACCCACCATTCCAATAAGAGACATGGTCACAAACTTTTATTAATAATCCGTACTTATCCAAATCGGTATTTCTTATTAGGGCAACTGCACTATCAACTCTTAATTTCCATCCATCTCCAACGTCATCAATTTTAACTTGTGAGTGGATTGGGGTAAATAATACTACGAATAATAACAGAAAAAATAATCTCATAATTTAATTATAAATAGTAATAATAGGGTCGAATTATAAACTAAGAATATTTATAGTCAATACTAAATAAAAATAAACCAAACAAAAAAATGCTAATGAAAAAAATTCTTCTTACCCTAACGTTCTCGTTATTAACCATTTTTGGTTTTGGGCAAACTACAACTTGTCCAACACCGTCCGCTTCGGGTGTTTACATTAACTTGGACACTTCGTATTTGGCAGGAACCGTTGTTCAAGGTTTTACAAATGTAGATTTATGTTTTTACAATAATACCTCAACAAAAATTACTGCATTCCAATTTAGAGTTTTCTACGATAACTCAGCATTCTCAGGTATTGATACCATAACATCTTTGAACACATCTTTTGCTCAAAATCTGAAGTATAGTGTAAATCAATCCGCAGGTCATGCAACAATTACTATGACCTATACGGGTAGTTTGTCCACATTTGAAATATCTTCAGGTCCAATGATTAGATTGAAGTTACGTCACGTCACAGGATTTGCATCACTTACATCAATTGCGAACATGACTTTTGGTACCGTATCAACATATCCAGCAATCGCTGCTAAACAAGATGGTACAGACAATACATTAACTCTACAAAACTATGGTGGTGTTATTGCTCCTCAAACAATGTCATTCAAAGGTACTTTTACCAACGTGACTGGTTCAGGAGCTAAAAACCTTACAGTTGCTTTGGAGAAGAAACTTAAACCAAGTGGTTCATGGGTTCAAGTGACAAGTCAAGTTACAAATAAACAAGGTAAGTTTGCATTCAAAGACGTGTCAATTGATACTACAGGTTACTTTGTAAGAATTAAAGTACAAGGTGATACTATGAGTGTTGGTAATGTAATATCCACAGCTGATGCACAAAAAGTACAGGACTATGTATTAGGTACACAAACACCAACAGGTTTTAATTTCTACGCTGCTGATGTTAACGGCGATAATAACTTAACTATCTCAGATGCTTGGGGTACATTTGGTAGAATTTCAGGTAGGTTCTCTGCATGGCCTAACAGTGTAAAAGATGTTAAATTCTTTACTGTGGCTCAATACAATACAATCAATAACTCATCTACTAACTATACATCAACAATTGCAGGAGCAACTAACTTTACGTTTGATATTGTTGCGGGACAACCTGACTCAGTTACTTACTATGTTTTAGTACCAGGTGATGCGAATGGAACAGGTTATAAAATGGCTCGTGTAACTCCAATAGAAGTGTTAATTACACCTCAACCAGGTGTTGAAAATCAAATTTATAACGTAATTGATAGTAGAGTTAAATACGATTTTCCAACAACAACTATTGAAGTTAACGTACCAAGATTAACAGTACAAGAAGGTAACTTAGTTAATGTACCTGTTAAGGTTTTAACTAACGGGGATAAACTAGGTTCATTACAGTTTGGGTTAAAATACAACGATACATTACTTGAGTTTAAAGGTGTTGAAACAAAATCGGCAACTTCAAGTTGGGTGTCATACTTAAACACAAACGACAATCAAATTGATTGGGGTGGGTTCGATGTAAATAACCACTCTAAACCACTTGTTGATGGTGATGAGGTTGTAACTTTACAATTTCTCGCTAAAAAACCACAGACAGAATGGACAGTTAGTCCCTTATGGACAACAAACAAATTTGCAGGAAACAATCAATGTAAAGATTTAGAAATCACACCAACAAATGGAATTATCCAAGTATATAAAATGTCTATGGGTGGTGATTTAACAGGTAACGATGAAATAATGGTATCACCAAATCCAACTGATGATGTGACAGCAATTACTTTTAAAGTTAAAGAATATGGTCCAGTTAAACTTTCAATTAAAGATTTAATGGGTAGAGAATATCAAGTTGTTTTGGACAGTTCAGTACCAAAAGGAGAATATTCATATATGGTTGATTTAGGTAACTTATCACCAGGAGTTTACGTGGCAATGTTAAAAAGAGTTGACAAGAACATCGCAACAAAAATAGTAGTACAATAATTATAATGAGGTCACTTCGGTGACCTCTTAGCCATAATAAATAAATAAACAATAAACTAAAAAACAAATATTATGTCAGAAGAAACAAATGAAACAAACGATGGTAGTTGGTCAGGATTAAAGAAGACCATTATCGCAACATTAACTACAGTAGTTGCTGGTGGAGGAGTATGGTTATCAACTATGCTTTTTGGAGGTCATGAAGACTCAAAAGAAGAAACTAAAACAGAACAAGTAGCACCTGCACCCGTGATTGTTAATGTACAACAAAATCAGGAAAATAAACAAAAGGTTGAAAACGGTGGAGGAACTCACGTTATCGAAAGAGTAATTGAAAAACCTGCAGCTCAACCTGCACAACCACAACCTAAAAAGGAAGAAGAAAGTTGGTAATGAAAAAATTGATATTAATTACACTACCATTATTCATGTTCTCTTGTAAAACAAGCGCACAAATTGGTACTGTGAAAACTGAAGAATATCAAGCGGATTTTGAAAAGAGACAATCCATGGCTGTTGTATCGGATTACACTGATACAATTGTGATTCCAATTCAAGTCCTTAAAATCGGTATCAATCAGGAACTATATGACATGTACCCTGAGTTGAAAGATAAGAGAGTTGGATTAGGGGTTGCAAACATCGTGTTGGAATACTTGGAGTCAACAGATAGATTTAAATTTACTGAAGACAGAGAGGAAATCAAACAGAAAATGATTGCACAGGACAAAGCATCTGATAAAGGTATTTCAAGTAATAAAATTGAAGTTAAAGGTAATATTGTCTTGGCTAAGTATTTTGTTTATATCGAAGTATATGACTTTTCAGTATCTGAAGATGAGGTAGTTAAAGCGGTTGATGGGGCTAAAGCGACACAAACAACTCGATTAGGTTTACAAGTTAGATTTGTGGATGCTGAAACAGGTGAGATAATCACAGGAAGTGGTTTGGGTGAAGCTTCAACAATTAAGACATCAACATTATTATCAGATGTTGATGAAATTAAGTTTAATCAATCAACAATAGGTATTTCGACCAAAAAAGCTCTTGAAACGGCATCGTCAAGAGTAGTGTCAAAATTAATAAAAAAGGGTGTCTTTAAATCTTAAAAACAAATGAATTTAAAAAAATTATTAAGTAGTGAAACAAGTTACACAAAGGTAGAAGACAAAAATCGTTTTTACTACATGTTACAACAAATGCAAGCAAATCGTTGGAGAATTACCGCAATTGTATTGGGGTTATTTTTCTTCATTATCTTAGGTATTAACTCAGCGGTGTTCTTTGGAATTGAAATCCAAGAAGATTGGAAAGAAATGTTATTAATTCTTTTAGGAGCTTTTGTTGGTAACCTAAACAAAGTTGTGGATTATTGGTTCAACTCTGAAGACAGAGACAAAATGTTAATTCAAAAAGTAGACGAGGAAGACGGATTGTCTTTATCTGATACAAAAGAACTATAATATGAATTTAAAGAAAATTTTTATTACATTAAGTTTTCTGTTCACAACAATAATGGTTTTAGGACAGGGGTTTTCGTATAAATTTACGGACCCCTGTACCTTTAAACAAAAACAAATTTACATCGACAATCCATCAGGTAGTGTGTTTTTAACATACAATGGGTCAACTCAAAGTTTTACTCAACAACAATTACAAACAGGTGAATTTGAACAATGGATTAATCAAGTTAATTCAAAAAATCCCGATGGACCATGTAGTGGTGTCGGTTTAGCCCAAAACACAAATATGAATGTGTTAATAACTCAAAATAACATTGCAGTATTAACCAATGTAATGTCAGCGTTAAACGATATAAGTTCGATTGGAGGAACAAGTGTCGGTGGAATTGTTGAGGCAAAAGAAAAATCTGCTTCAAAGGACAACAAAAAGAATAACAACGTATCAACTAATAATCCTACCACTAATGGTCAGGGTAGTCAAACTATTAACAATCAAAATCAAGTAAATGGGAAAAATAACGAGGGAAATAATGGAACTGTTGGAGCAACTCAAACAAATCAACCAAACCAAACAGTCGGAAATACTAATCCAAACGGTGGAGGACAAACTCAAGGAAATGGAGAAACGTCACAAACATCAGGAGGAAACACAGGAAATACAAATACTACAACTCAAGGAGGAGGTCAACAGACTGGGTCGACTGTAGGGGGACAACAAACTGGGTCGACTGTAGGGGGACAACAAACTGGGTCGACTGTAGGTGGTAACGGTTCAAATCCTCAGGGTAGTGGGCAAAGTAATAACCCACAGACTCCTGAGGAAAAACAACAAAATCAAACTGCAGATAATGCAAGAAGTTCTTCAAGTACGAAGGAAAAGGTTGCGAATGCAAAACAAGGTGGAATTGTATTGAATGGTGATATAGTTGTAATTAATAGTGCAACTGCAGGTGAAAAACAACAATTTAGAATGAACATGAGTGTTGTCAAAAGTAATACCAATAACACAGTAGTTAAGGGCGGATTACTTAATTATACTACAAGTATTAATAATTCAAGTTTAACTTTATTCATGGGTAAAAAAATTAAAAACTTTACTGGTATAGTTGCAAACTCATCGATGTTAAACTTTGAAAGAGATTTATTTAATACAACATCGTTAATGACTTCTTATAAGTACAAGGCGGTTACATCAACACTTGGTGTTAATTTTACAACAGGTAAGTTGGGTGAGTCAAGATTCCAAAGTTTATCGGCTCTTGGTGGTGGGGTTGGAACATTTAAAGTAAGTAAGAAAATAACCAACACAACTATGATGGTCGTGGTCTATTCACCTTTTGTTTATTACTACGAAGGTTTATGGTACAAGTCAGGTTGGTTGTTAGTTCCGTTTACCGCATTTGATTATAGAATAACAAATAAATTTAAATTTAACTTGAGCTTCAGTGGGGTTCAACAAATAAAAAGTACCACTATAAATTACCAAGTATTACTTGGAGCTAAAGCATTATTATAACATGAAAAAACTATTATTAACATTAGGATTTATTTTACCATTATTTGTTTACGGACAAAAACCATTAAGAGATTCAATTTATGTCAAGACTGACATGTTTGAGATAGTATATTCAGAGAAATTACAACAACCTAAATTTATTAGATACACGGTTCAATGTCCAAATGGAACTGCACCAAGAAAGGGTATGGACTTTTATGTTTGTGATTCAATATTAACATCTGATGATAAGGACTATGTAAACAATCCATATGACAAAGGACATTTGGCTCCCGCAGCAGATTTTAACTGCACAGGTGAAATGTTATTTAAGACCTTCACATACCTTAATTGTTCATTACAACAAGAGAACCTTAACAGAACTACTTGGAGGTTGTTAGAAGTAAGAGAAAGAGACTTAGCAAAGATACAAAAGGTTGTTGTTGAGATTAGATGTGTGTATTCCTCAAAATCAATTGTGTTACTAACAGGTGCAACAATACCTGATGCATATTATAAGACAATTAAGTACGGTAAAACTATTGAAGTATATTATTTCAAGAACGAAAAACCATTATCAACTGATTATACAAAATATAAAATAAAATGAGAAAACTATTATTAATTCCCGTGATGTTTTTAGCATCGTTAACTTATGCACAAAACTGTTATTCTGTTAAGCACGTTGAAAGTCGTGCAAACATTGAAGGTGTTAGTCCCAAAAGATTTACACTTGGTGTTAAACAAATTACCGAAGAAGTAATATCCGAAAAATATTCAATCTGTGAAAATGGGGATAGTGTTTCTGTTATAGTTTTAAGTATTGAGGCACCAACAACAGGGATTGCCATTGGTCCTTTTGAAATGAAAAGAAAGATTACGATTGTCACTACTAAAATAATTATTAATAATAAAGAATACATCGGAGTGGGTGAAGGTAAAGTTGACGTTAAATCAACCTTTATTGAATTACAAGATGAAAACTTACCATTTGAAAAGTCATCATTCTCCGCAGCATTAAAAAAATCTTTAATAGACTCGGTTAATAAAATATGAAAAAATATATAACCATATTATTTTTAATTGTTACCAATATTATATTTGGTCAAACATTTACATACTCTGGTTATATCTATAATGCTGGTGGTGGTGCAGCACCTAATGTTCCCGTAAAATTATACAAAAGAACTACACCTAACTTAGTTGGGTTTACATCACAAAATAACTACAACGGACACTCTTATTATCGTTCTACAGGAAGCGCTAATTGGACTACCGCTAGAACTAATTGTAGTAATATGGGTGGACATTTAGTAACCGTAACTAGTTCCTCAGAAAATTCATTCATTTATGGGTTATGGCCATCAGGTTGGATTGGATTGACCGATGAAGTAACGGAAGGTACATGGAAGTGGGTTACTGGTGAAACATACTCGTATTCTTCGTGGAACTCAGGAGAACCTAACAACTCAGGTAATGAAGATTATATTCAATTTGTTGGGGCAGGAAAATGGAATGATTTAAATAATAGTAGTAGTTTACCCTACGTAATTGAGTTTGACTATATTGTGACGTACACCTCTTGGGTGTTGGAACAAACAGTTTATACTAATTCATCGGGGTATTATAATTTTTCTCAATCAACAAACCCTGCAACCGAATGGTATATTCAAATTGATATACCAACAACAGTTACAACCATCAGTAATAACGATGCAATTTCAGCTAACAACAAAGTGATTAGTCGAACATTTAATTCATTAGATTACTATAGGTATGATGTTAATAATGATGGTATTATTACAATATCTGATGTCTATTATATCTACATGAAAAAAAGTGGTAGATTCTCAACTTGGGGAAGTTCATTACCTAACACAAGACTATTAACTCAAAGCCAATATAATACTATAAACTCCTCAACCTCTGATTTAAGGGTAACATATCCTGGTACTTCATCAATTACGATAAGTACTCCAACAAGTGGAGGTAGTTCAAGTTATTATTTGATTAACACAGGGTACTCAAATAGTTCAATACTTAGTTATTAAACTATTTATACATAAATAAACTAAATTAAAAATTAAAACAAATGTTATTAAAAAAAGGCTCTAACAGTGATGATGTAAAGAAATTACAGGCTAAGTTAGGTTTAGTTGCTGATGGTATTTTTGGCGCTGGAACAGAACAAAAAATTAAAGAATGGCAGGCGGCAAATGGATTGGCTGCTGATGGTATCGTAGGTGACGGTACTTGGTCTAAAATGTTTGGTGGAGTCGCTCCATCGGTAATTAAAGAAGATGTGGTAATTGCAAAGGCGGGAACATTAAACATAGACAAGTTGAAAGGACACATTCCTGATGCGGTTATTGCTCAGATTCCTGAAACTGCTGCAAAGTTTAATATTACAAACAATTTAAGACTAGCTCACTTCTTGGCACAATGTGGTCATGAGTCAGGTGGTTTTAAAGCAGTATCTGAAAACTTAAACTATTCTGCTGATGGTTTGAAAAAAATCTTCCCTAAGTATTTTCCTGGTAATATTGCTGAGTCATATTCAAGAAACCCTGAGAAAATAGCTTCCAAAGTATATGGTGGTAGAATGGGTAATGGCGATGAAACAACCAAAGAAGGTTTCAAATTTAGAGGTAGAGGTTACATCCAATTGACAGGTAAGGCAAACTACACAAACTTCGCTAAGTTTATTGGTGAAGATACAGTTGCAAATCCTGATTTGGTTGCTACAAAATACCCATTAGCGTCTGCAGGGTTCTTCTTTGATTCAAATAAGTTATGGGCTATTTGTGATAAAGGAGCGGATGATGCTACAGTAACTGCGGTTACAAAAAGAGTGAATGGTGGAACTATCGGATTGGTTGATAGAATTAAACACTTCAAAGAGTATTACAACTTACTTAAATAAAAACAAACCCTCACAGAAATGTGGGGGTTTTTAATTATCTCTCAAAATAAAATACAACATCAATATTATTTTCAGTTAGTAATCCAAAATCTCGAGCCAACCTATAGTTTGGTGTGTCTCGTTCTAACCTAACTAAAGACGTTCCTACAATCTTTCTGAATGCCTCAACAGTGAATGTACTCTTCCATTTATTACATCTTCCACAAGAAGGTAAGAGGTTATCCATATCATTGGTACCTCTTTCCCTTTTATAGTGTTCCAATTGTTTATCTGTATGATTTCTAAATAAAGGTTCTTTATGGTCGATTTGCATTTGTTTTATTGTAATATCATTACCACAATACGCACAATGTCCGACACATTTATTATAAACCTCTTCTCTATTAATTTTCATATCTTAATCTAAAGAGTCAGGTAAATAAAGTAAAGTTGGGTTCTTCTTTTGTATATCGGGTACATCACCTTGTAAAGACATAATCTTATTAAATGACATAACATCAAATCGTTTAGTAATTAAATGATATCCACTTTTAGTTGGAATGACCTTGATTACTTTTGGGTCATAATCATAAGTCACTTCCATAGTACCATCTGACTTATGTAAATGAGTTTCATTTACTATGTCTAACGGTTTGCAACCATTATTAATGAGTTTCATAATTTTCATTAATGCGTTTTCATCTTTCATATCAACATCAACAATCCAACGTTTCTCTTGAGTTTTGATTTGACCCACAACTGAATCAAACAAACCGTTTTGATTGTGTTGTCCGTTTTGAATACGTTGAGCAAGTTCAACCATCATATTCAAAGAAACATCCTTATGGTTTTGTTTTTGAACATGGATATATGAGCGAGCCTTAAACATTTCACAGAGTTGTATAATCTCATCATATCTTTTTTCAAGGTGTTCAATACTTTTGATACAATAAGTCTTAATAGTCCTAACTGATTGGTGATTGTCTTTCTCACCTTCAGGTTGGTCTTTCTTTCTCTTGAAGACATAAAGCATGTAGAAGTCACCTTCTTTATCAAAGTTCAAAAGTGGTTTAATTAGTTCTAAATTGTCAATCATTTGACAAAGATAAGAGAAATATTTAAATTACCCAAGTATTTATAAGTTATGAGAATAATAATCACCGAGGAACAGTTCAATAGGTTCAATAAAAGTAGTGATGCATTACAGAAAGGGATTATTAAATATCTAAACCTTCTTATTAGAGATGGTAAAAGAACTTTCAGAACAAAAAATAACAATTATGGAAATCTTAGTGAGAATTGGTGTATTGATGGTTTAAATTTAATTAGTGCAAATTATTACTTTGAAAATCGTAAGTTTGAATCGGGACATTTATCGGTATCCACTAGAATTGTTGATAATATCAGGAACGTATTCAGTGTTAAAAAATCTTATGCTCTTCATGTTATTGAAGAATGGTATGATGAGGTTATGGTCCCAAAATTTGAAGAGTTGGTGAATGAATCGGGATTAAATATTAATAATATTGATTATGTTGAAAAGGAAAATCCTTGCAAAGATGAACCTGTTAGACCTGAGGGAATAACAGATAATGAAATGATTGATTATATTGTGGCTCACACTTTATTTAAAAAACAGGATGTAATACGACAACTTGAAAATGGTAGAGACCTTGATGTTTTCTATTTTGATGTTAAAGATAGGGAAAACGATTGATTATGAAATACATTATAACAGAACAACAATTAAAAAATACGATTAAAAAATTCAATAAAGAAAATATTGAACGAGATAAATTAAGTAATATTATGGAAGAACTTGTTTTACGTTTTTTTAAAAATACTTTTTTTGAAAGTCCTGTTTGTGATGTAGTTGCCGTAAAAGTACCAAAAACATCTGATTATCTTGTTTTAGTATTAACATCCAAATATGTTGGTAATAGTACCGAAAATAGAATTGCCAAATATATTGAAGATTATATTGGTATTAGACCAATGGTTTTACTTAACCAATCTCAAAACTGTATGGAAGAAGATACCATAGAATAACAATGGAAGAGAATAATAGAATTGACGGAATATATGTCCCATTAAAGGTTGGGGACACCATCTATACAGGTAGATTTAAAAACAAAAAAACAACCGTCAAGACAATTGGTAAGGACGAATACGGAATGCCAACCGTTAATGGTAAGAGAGTTCTTGCGTTTAGAATCATTCCCAAAGGAAAAAAATAATAACTTATTGTTTGTTAAAATAATATTTTCTATATTTGTGGTATGGAGAAGATTGTTAACCGATTAATTTACGATGCCGTTGAGGGAGTCGATAAATATATAAGTAACGGTTCTATTTGGCTTATTTTTACTGATGACAAAAAATGGGTTATTGAACTTACCAAAGATGGTACGTTGTGGTATAACTATAATTTCTTTAAAGGTTTATTTGCTTACACCTCAATGGATGTTGTTGAAAATCAACACTACATTACCAAATGGGTTGAAGATACTATCATAAATGGGGTGAAATACACCTCTGGGGGTAGAAATTATGGTCCGTATAGAGTTGAAGACACCATTCAAAATGGGGTGAAAGAAACTCATTCAGGTTGTGACCTTTTAATTGATGATTCTATTGAGGGCGTTATTCAAAATGGGGTAAAAGAGACCAAAATTGGTTCAATTTACCCGCAAAAATATGTTGAAAAAATTATGCAAAATGGGGTGAAAGAAACTCACCGAGATGCAGAGCGACACCCAAAGACTGTTGAAGACGCCATTCAAAATGGGGTGAAAAAAACCTATTCAGATAAAATTCCTCATGAGTATGATTGGTCTGACCAATTTACAGAAGACGTTGAATACACCATTCAAAATGGGGTAAAACACACCGAAAAATCTCTACAAATTGATGGTTCTTGTGTTATTGAAGATGTTCTTAAAAATGGTATAAAAGAAACTCATGATGATGTTTATCACCATACAGGTAGGGTTGAGGGTGTAATTAAAAATGGCGTAAAAAAAATTGAGCCAATGAGTCATATAGTGTACAACCCAATGGATTTTTCTGCTGAATATCGTGAAAACCGTAGATTACCTGAGGTTACTAGTGTTTTGGAAAAAGGTATTAAAGAAGTACAACCATTACCCGCACAAGATGGTAATAGAGATTGGGGTAACTACTATCACAGAAAAGAAGATAGAACCAAACCTCATACCCAATATGTGAATGATGTAATTGAAAACGGAAAAAAATTTAAATATGAAAATAGGACTAACTGCCAGCGCATTTGATTTATTACATGCGGGACACATTTTAATGTTAAAAGAAGCAAAATCGGTATGTGACCATCTCATTGTTGCTTTACAAATAAATCCAACATTAGATAGACCTGATAAAAACAAACCAATTCAATCTTTTTATGAAAGGTGGACTCAACTATCTTCCGTAAAATACGTGGATGAAATCATTCCATATGAAACTGAAAGAGAACTCATGACCATCCTTCAAAATAATAATATTGATATTAGAATAATAGGTGATGAATATCGAAATAAAGTTTTTACAGGGTGTAATTTAGAAATGGAATATTTTTTTAATAAAAGAACTCACAAATATAGCTCAACTGAATTAAGAAAACGTCTTGGTAGTATTTAACTACATGAGAGATGCATTTGTAATTAAAAGTAAAGAGATAAACTATATGGGGACCAATTGGGTTATAACGGAGTTGTATTATGTGCCAAACAATCCAAATTTATATGTTGAACTGTATGATGGTAAATCAAGAATGAATGTAGAATTAGAATCAATAAAAGATTTAATTATAAAAGATTAATATGAAACTAAGTGAATTATTAACTATTGTTATTCCTTGTAAAAACGAAAAAAATATTATAACTAAAACATTAGATTTATTAAATCACCAAACAAGTATTGAAGGTGTAAAAGTAATTGTGTGTGATTCATCTGATGATGGAATAACTAAACCATCGTTATTGGATAGAATTAAATACGATAATGAAAGGGATTATTTTAACTTATTTCTCATAGATGGTGGATTACCTTCAATAGCAAGAAACAATGGTTTTAAATTAGTTTCAACACCCTATGTATTATTTATGGATTCTGATATATTCCTGTTAGATAATGATGTGTTAAACAATGTTGTATCAAAAATTAAAAATGAGAATTTAGATTTGGTTAGTCTTAGGTTCAGAACTGATAACGGAGATTACAATTATGTTTATAAAGTTTTTGATGTTCTACAAAAACTTTCAATGTTAATATCACCATTCTGTTTGGGTGGATTCATGTTAACAAAATCATCAAAGTTTAAAGAGATTGGTGGGTTTGATGAAGAAGTTAAAGTTGCTGAAGATTATATGTATTCCAAACAAATAAAAAGAAATATGTTTAAAATACATAATGCTTTTTTATATACATCGCCAAGAAGATTTCACAATAAAGGTTTGTGGTACATGAGCAAACTAATGATTGGGTCAGTCCTAAATAAAAACAATAAAGAATATTTTAAAGATAGTAAGAGTTATTGGTCATGAACACATGGAGAACAATAATAATGAGTGATTTGCATCTTGGTGCACGACAATCACAAACAGACAAAATTATTAAATTCTTGGAAGAGAATCAGTCTGAAACATTAATTTTAAATGGTGATATCATCGACGGATGGGCTCTTAAAAGTGGAGGAAAATGGAAAAAAGAATGTTCAAAGATATTCCGAAGATTTATGAAGAGAAGTGAGACAGGGACAAAAGTGGTTTACATTAGAGGTAATCACGATGATTTCCTAAAACCATTTGTACCATTCTATATGAATAACATTCAAATCGTTAGGAAGTATACACACATCGGAGCTGATGGTAGAAAGTATTATTGTTTTCATGGTGACGTTCTTGACTTTGTTATTATGAAAGTAAGATGGCTTGCAGTACTTGGTGGTATATCTTATGACCTGGTAATAAGATTGAATACAACATATAATTTCATCAGGAGACAATTTAACCTACCTTATCATTCATTAGCAAATGATATTAAACAAAGTGTAAAGGGTGCAATTAATTTTGTGTCTGACTTTGAAGAAAATGCTAAAGGACTGACAAAGAGTAAAGGTTGTGATGTTGCGGTATGCGGACATATCCACCAACCAAGATTAACTGAAGATTATATGAATTCAGGTGACTTTTGTGAAAACTCAACTTGTTTGGTTGAAGACTTTGATGGTAAATGGTCAATAATTAATATGGGTTAATGTTTATACCCATATTCTGAACTAAAATTAAATCCTTCACCATCTCCACAATCAAAGAAACAAGATATTATAGGTTCTTTGTTTATTGATTTGTCAGGAGATAACATTTTAAATAAAGTTTTAACCTCAGTATCTATTTCCATTTGTTTTTTTGTTGATAAACACTCTGAAGTATAAAAATCGACAACATAATTATTCCCTAACCAAGATTCTATATTATCATCGGCAAATAAATCTCGAACCTCAAATTCCGTCAGTTCGGGATACTGTCTCATGATTAATTTTTTAATTACAGTTTTTATTTGTGGGATAATATTCATATTAACAATAAATACAACTTAATTATACTATTTCTTGAATTTTAAGTTTATATGCTTTACTAAACCAAGCGTTCACTACTGTAATCATAATCTTATCAATAAAATCTTTACCAAACTTTCTATTAAGAGTTGATTTAACCTCATCACTAATATACATGGTTGATGTTTTAATATCGAACAGAAAGAACTCATTTGCCCACGTTTGTTCTGCTTTATTATAATATAGATAAGGGAAACTAAACTTATCTTCAATAAACTTTACTATGTGTTTTTCTATTGTTGTCATACATATAAAGATAATAAAGATTCATTATTAAACGAATATGAAGGTATTTATTATCCTGAGATTAAATGAGAAACATTTAAAGAATTCAAAAGATAATGTGTCTTATAAGGGACAAATTTGTAACATTTTGTGTATTATATGACACATTAAAATATTTTTTGTATTTTATAAAATTTATACCTAACTTTGTACCTTATGGGAAAGATAATATTAGAATTTGATTCAATTGAGGAATCTATTGAAGCAAGAAACGCACTTGATGGGTCAAAATGGAAAATTGCCATGTGGGACCTTGACCAAGTTTTACGTTCTGTTGAAAGGAACGATGTTAGTTTGTTTGGAAATTATGAGGCATCTAATGAAGAATACAAAGTGTGCGTGAAAATCAGGGAAGAAATGAGAAAGATTTTAAACGAAGCTAATCTTGATTTGGAAGATTAAACTATTTAATAGTATGAAGATTATTGTCACCAAGGAACAACATGAGGTAATTAATGAGGCGTTAGGTGTTCCTAATTCAATTTTAGATGCTGCTGAAGAATTATATGAAGTATTTGCGGATAATTTAAAAAGTATTACAGATAAAGAATCATCTTATGAATTTAGAGATGATATTGACGTGGTATTGGGTGACAAGAAAAAGATTACGCTTGATGAATACACATTAGAGGTTGAGGTGCAAGAGGTTGATGATTTTTACAAAAAACTTACCTCTGATGGAAACGTAAAAATATCTTCAATGGGTATGTCGCAACAATTTAGATTTGACCGTGACATTATGATGAAAAGAACTGCACTATCGGCAAGTGCTGGCTTTAGTATTGTTTATTATGTATCACCTGAATGGGAACCACAAGATTTATATAAAGAATTTATTAGAGATAAAGACCATAGTATTGGTTCTTTGGCGCACGAATTAAAACACAAATACGATAAACAGGTTAAACCAATTGGTTTAATTGGCAAGGATGCTGAATACGCTGCAATAGATAAATTACCATCATTTTATGTCCCTGAGGTTGATGATGAATTTGTTCGTTATATATATTTTACCGATGGTGCTGAGGATTTAGTTAGAACCACAGAAGTTGCTTCCAACATGAGAAGTAAAGGTATCAGTAAGTCCCAATTTAGAGAATTCTTACAAAATAATATAACCTTTAAAACCTTGGTAGATATTAAAAACTTTACTTTTGAAAAATTAATCAAAGGGATTTATAATAATCTTGAAATCGTTGATACTATCTTTGATAGTATTGGTGTGGACACTGAAGGAATGTCGGATATAGATAAAGTAGAAAGGTTTTTAAACATTATTTATGTTAATATCTCCAATATGAAATTAAATGAATTTGAAAATTATGTTAGTCGTAGTGAAAATACGTTTACACAATTTCTTAGAGCAATGGGAGCACCTGTTGATAATAACGATGATGATGTTAAGATTGAAAAGATTGCATTAAAATTCCAAAACTACGTCTTAAAATATAGAGACAATCCAATACAATTCTTTAAGAGTGAAATTGACAGATTCCATAAAGTTTCAAACCAAGCAATGAGAAAAATAAGTAAACTATATGCCATGGCGAAGGATGATACTGAAGTGACAGAGTCAATTATTGATTGGGAACTCCACAGGAAACTGACGGAAAAGAAACACGGGAAACGACCAATAGAAATTGATTTTAAATTTGTTAATGAAGACAAACAATCCAAAATTGAAAACATCAGACAATTAATAAAAGACCCTAACCAATTTGAAACAATGGTTAAAGTAATGGGTATTGAAAATATAATTAAAATTGCTTATGACGGAGACATAATTAAGTTCAGTGAAGACACAACTACTCCACTTGCTTATATGTCTTTAGATAGAATGAATTTATATTTACATAAGGCGTTAGTTGATGAACTTGGACTAAAAGATATAAAATGGGCGGGTCGTAATGAAAAAGAATTAGGTAAATTTGGATATGGTCCCAAGGTTGGTCATAGATATTTGTTCACTGCCACATTATACCCAACAACTCTTCATAATCAAAACTATTATAAAGTTGTTGGAACAAGTGGTGATTCAGGATTTGGTTATAGTTTTATTAATAAAAAAAACATATTAGGTGTAGGATATAGACGACAAATCTTCAAACAGATAATTGACAAATACGATTTATCAAAATACATGAATGTGAAGACTTTTTATTAGAAAGTTTAAATAATTTTTCATTCAATTTGTTTGTATAGTAAAAAATTATATATATCTTTGTTCCACTAACACTTTAACATACAAAGATAATGGCAAAAGCAAAAACAACCTCAAGCTCAACCAAAATGGTTGGCTCAAAAACTCGCCGACCTGGCGTTCACTCAAAAACAAAAACGTCAAAGACAAAGACCGCCAAGAACTACAAGAAATTAAATCGTGGTCAAGGTTAAAAAAGAAACCCTCACATAAGTGGGGGTTTTTTTGTATCTTTGTGATATGAAAAAACTACTCAAACAAATAATCATACTTGCTATTGTCAGAAATGAAAGAAAAGCTCAAATGATTATTGATATCCTCTACGACCAAACCACCACAATAACAAAGGATAACAAGGTTGTTGTGATGACAGGTGAGGTTAAAAACTTTACCGCACAACCAAACAACAAAAGAAAAGAAATTTTGGATGCCATTCAGTTCCTTAAGAATAAAGAAAGCAAGACCAAGGCAGACCGAGAAAAGATTCAGATGTTGGAAGTGGTTCTTAAATCTGTGTAATACTACAAGAAATAAAAAATAGGTTGGGGTTAGGAATAATTAATTCTGTTTAATTATTTCCATCTTCATCCCTAACATATAATGTTACAAATGTTTTGTTGATACCCAAATACTTCACAGCATTTCTAACATCATCTGAAATCTCTTCATCCATTTGGTCTGAATAATCATAGTCACCTGCGTGATATGTTGCCCAATACCCAGTAATATCAAATATAACATCTATTATGTAGTGTACAACACCTGTATCATCGTGTGTGGAAGGTTCAATCAGATATTCCACAATACCATCCCACTTAGGTGAAACCAAGTGTTCTAATACTTTCTTAATTATTTTGTTAGATACTTCCATAACTATAAATACAATAAAAAGGGGCTGGGGATTTTAAGCCGGCCACACAACGACAGATTTATTGTTCGTTATCAATATACTGTTGTTTAACACAAACAGGAGCAACAAATAATGACATATCAAAATTTGCAAGTTTGGACTTCATATCCTCAAGGTCTTCACGAGTATACACGGGAGTAAACATAGGTCTATGCTTAAACGGTACATCATCACGGTTATCCCATTTATCCAATTCTTCCTCAACACGAGAAACTTGGTTAATAAGATAAGTGTGAGCCTTCCAATTCTGAAGGTCTTCTTCAGTGGGAACAAACATAACATTACCATAGTTATCAATCTTAAGGTCGGGGTTGTTAGAATACACATCAACGATTCCATCATCACCATTATATTCGTCACACAACTCCTGAAGAGTATAAGTGTTAAAGATATTCCCATCCGACCAATTACGACCATAGGAACGAATCTCACAGATATAAAAATAACCGTCCCTATAGTTTTCAATACGATTGTTAATATCGTTACGCATCTCAACAAGCTTCTGTATTGTAAATTCCTCCTTCGTCATAATGAGGCAAAGATACACAAATATCTGAATTAATTACAAAAGATTAAAGTATTTATTATTAATGAACTTACACGAGGACATAAATAGGATTAAAGAAGTAATGGGATTGAACGAAGTGTTTGATGACATTATAGGTATTCCATTATATCATAAGACATCAACAAGTAGGGGATTAGATATAATCAACAGTGACGCATTAAGAGCTGGTTCATTACCATCAGGAGATTACTTATCATACGACAAACGATTAGCCCGAACAAAACATCAAAACGCAATATCTTTTACAAGAGATAAAAATTGGGACCCAGGTCATACAATAGGTATAGGATTGGAGTCACCATTGGAAGATTCAAACATGACGTTTGTTGCAGATAGAAATAAATTAAGAACAAAGTATAAAGTTGAATCGTTTAACTACGCAGGGATTGAACCTGACTACGAACATCACAGTAAGAATGATGAATTAGAGGAACGTGTGATGACCAATGAAATATATCCATTACATCGTTATCTTATTGATATTATTTACACAGGTGATAACCCTGAAGTACAACAACAAATTGACGAATACTTAAATAGAAGGTAGTAAACCTACAATTTAATTTATGGGGATTGTTAAGTCATCAAAGATGGTAACGGAATCAATGTCGGGGAAGAACAAGAATTTAATTTTATTCTCATCAACATCAGGGATAATAGATTTAATCATGGATGAGGTTTCCCTCAACATATACTGATTCATTTTAATCTCAACTCTATTGTCCATGAGTTCACAGAAATGTGATGGAGAAACATATATGGAAATATGTAACTTGACCTTAGAATCCTTATCTTTGTATTGTCTACGAGTTTTAACAAGTTCAACATCCGATACGTTGATAATAAACGGGAACATCTTCTTCATGTATTTATCCAACATTTTAGTTTCGGTTTCCATATGAATAAAGATATACATAAAATTTATAACATTCAACTTCCTGTTGATTATACTACAAATAAATTGTATGTTTGACATATGGAAAGAATTGGTAACTATTTTAAGTGGTCAGAATTTGCATCAACGGAATTTGGTGAAGATACTATTAAGTGTGGTAATGACATTGATATGTATCGTGAGTTTAAAGAACCAATACCATTAACAGATGAATGGTTTATAAAGTTTGAATTCCATAAAGATGGGGAATATTGGTGTAGAGGAAAATTTGATTATAAGTATTGTTTTAAATACAGGGATTGGGCCAAGAATTGGGCCTTCTACCAAGAGTATACAGATAGTGGTGATTCAAGTGATGATGGAAAGAAATACCCAATCTCATTTGATATACTATACGTTCATCAATTACAGAACATATGGTATTCATTATTACATGAAGAGATAACTGATACAGATGTGTGGGGTTAAATAATGGCCACACAACAACAGAAATAATCTACATTTTTTTACACTAGGGATTGACTGGGGAATTTATATTTTCTATAATTTAACCATGAAGAATATAAAACAAATTATCATAGACAACCAAGACGAGTTTAATGAAATGATTATCAACTTCTTTACAGAGAAGATGGATGATGAACCAAGAGTTATTAAACCAAAACAAAATCGAAAAGCAACAAAGACTGTATGTCATTTTGACGCATTAGGGAAGAGTTACAAAAGTAATGTTTTTACAGACAACTATTCTAAGTTCTTAGTAGATGTTTCTCACAAATACAAGTATGATGTGTTTAAACGTAATTTAAGGACCTTTGTTCAGAAACATGAGTCTGACTTCAGTGAAAACACATTAAGGAAGGTAAACATTGTTAAACTTAAATGTGGGGGATTTGTATCTACTCACTCATCCACACAAATGAAGATGGAACATATTACAAGTCTATGTGAAGATATAGGAGTAAAAGTTATATATGACATTAAATAATCCAATTCATTCACTCACTACAAAGGGAGACTCCTAAAGGGTCTCCTTTTTCGTTCACTCATGTATTGTATTATTTATCGTAACCGGCATTACGGTAATCTACATTACGATAAAAAAGTTTGGTATTGTTAAATATTATTTGTTACTTTGTATTAAGATATAAACTAAACTATGACGACATTAGACGAAGTACTCGAACACTATCAGAAACCAAATGAACCTGTTTCTCCTGAACAACAACAACTTAAAGAATCTGACATAGCAATATGGAATTACTTGTGTGGAGATGGAAACATTCGACACCTGTATGATTACTACGACCTTATAGAAGAAGGTAAATAAAAAAATATTTAAAAACTTAGTTTATATTTATTTGATGAGGTTATCCTTTAATATTGTAGTATGGAAAAATCAAAACACGGAATGACTTTAGAACAGGCAATCCAAAAGAAACTAAAAAAATAACTAAAACCCTCCATGTAATGTGGGGGGTTTTTTGTATATTTGTATTATGAATTACGTTAGAAACTGTCCATGTTGTAATACTATTATTACCTACAAAACAAGAGGGGGGTTTTATCTTGGAAACAAAAATAATTCAGTATGTAATCATTGTAAAGTTGTACTTAATAATCCAAATGTTATTGAACATTTAACCAAAGATAATTGTAAAGAATATACCGCAGGGCAAATCATCAGATATATTTATACATTTCCAAACAAAGAGTGGGAAAATAGATTTACAGAAATATTAAATTATTTTAACCCTAACATAGAATATCAAATTATTGGTAGAGTTACTGCTAGAGAAAAAAGTATTCAATATAAGTGTAAAATACACCCAACAGAATGGAATAAGACTGACTTTAGACGTATTGTGGATAGACATTCAGGGTGTAGAATGTGTAAAGGGCAACACTTCCAAAATTATTGGACTGAAGAACAATTGATAAGTTCAATGTCTGATTTGGTGTTTAAATTGTTTAAAGAAACGGGATGTACTTTTACAGTTAGTTCTTTAAAGGAATGGGATTCTAAATTATTTAACGCTTGGTTTAAAAATATAAATAACCCATCTGAGGTTTATTATCAGTTATTAAATGATTTGAAATTACCAAACCCATCCAAAGGTGTTTATGTGAAAGATAACCATATTTTTAGAGGATTTTATGAGTTTGTGGGATATTGTTTAATAACTCATTGGAAAATACCTTTTGAATATTCACCTAAAGTTTTTGACAAATATTACTCTGATGGATATTTTACTGAAATTAATACCCATTGGGAACATTGGGGTGAACTAAATAGAAACAATAAAACAAAAGTTAAATTATACTTAGAATCCAACTTTGGTTTATTTCAAACATTTGATAAAATTTGTGGTAACAAAGGAATGACGTATTTATACAATGAGATACGTAATTTTTTAATATCAAATAACTATAATATTCCTGAAATGTCTCATAATGAATTATTAAGTATTATTAAAGGAAACGTTTCTACTTTTGAGACTTCTATCAAACACATAATTAAAATTATCAATCAACAAGGATGGGATAAAAAAATAACAGAGCAAGAAATGAGAAAATCTTATGAAGGTAATGTTATTTTATCGTATATTAATAAGTTTTTTGACGGGTCAATTTTGAAATTAAAAGAATACCTTAACAACCAATATCAATTTAACTATACCGTAACAGCCTTTAGACGTTCATATAAAGACCAAGATTATTTTATTTCCAAAATTAAAGATATTATTGACGAGTATGGTTATATTCCAACTCAAAAATATTTTAGCGAAGTAAAAAGAAACGATATTCCTGTTATGGCATCACGAATGTTTGGTGGGTTAAACAACTTAAAAAGAAATGAGATAGAAGAAGGCTCTTATTTCTATTTGGTAAAAGATTTATACCCTAACAATTCCGCACCAAACGATAGAGATTTAGTATGGTGTGGAGACGAGAATTATGACAACACAGTAAAAAAAATAATTAAATACTATAAAGAATTAGGTTATGAGTTTCCAAATATAATGAATACATTACGAAATGATAAAAAATTTAGTAGGTTTGGTCCCATACTACATTCGGCAATATCAAGAAATAATGAATGGGAAACTTTTGTAAGCACATATAAATCATTATGGTAAATACAGAATAAAGTGGTCAAATCCCACCACTTTAAAACTCCCCCGCCCAAGAATAAGTCGTCCCCACCTAAACGAAGAGACAGGTGAGATGTGATGTAGTGGATTATATGAGATTACATATAAGATAAGACCTTCGGTAAGAATTATATGTAATAAGATATAATCCATAGAGTGTGGGTCAGGGATGGACTCGTAAGATAAGACCTACGGTCTATAATTATAGAGTCCATTATTCTCCCACTTTCCTCCACTACGAGTTGTCTCCACTACGAAGGGACATAGATTGTCCACCTAACGAGGGGGTTTAATAACAAGTCGGTTCCCTCGTTGAAGGGGTAAAAGTGGTCTTCTAACACTCGTAAACTCGTTTCCCCGCCTCATACACTTACTACTCCTTTTTTATCTGGAAATCGTATATAGTAAAAAAGTGGTCCTCACACTATCGTCAGGGGGAATAAAATGGTCTTAATACTATCGTAATAAAGGAAATGGTGGTAGAAAGTGGGGGAGAATAGTATACAGGTGGGGAACCAAAAGTGGGTCAGGGGATTATCCCCATCCTGACGAGTCCCCTGACATTTTGACAAATCCAAATTTTTACCCCTAAAGTTATCCACATCCCCAATCTTTTTTACCCCCTGACATAGTGTCATGTGGAAAACTTATTTTGTGGATATCTTTATTTTATGTGTACCCCAACTTATATTACCCCCATGAAGTATGAACTGACAGACATAGACGACAGGATTAGAGTGACCATTACAGAAAACCACAAAGAGGTGGGGGTTCTTTATTTCGAGAGAGCTAAAAAGGGTTTCACTAATAAACCCCTAAGTATGGGGTCATGGGCATGTGTAGATGCCAAGATAGAAGATGACAGTATATTCCATGAGGAGTATACCCCCAAAGATATGGTCAGGGAATGTCAGGACCTAATTAAGATGGCGGGGAATTAACCCCAACCTCCTTATTAAAAAAATATAGGACGAGCTGCCTCTGATTAAGCTCCAAGGTATGTTCCACCTAGCCCTTCCTACTCCATCTTTCAGACAATACAAAGGTAAGGATTATATTTAACATCCCCAAACATAGAACCGAATATTTATATAATATATTTAATCGACCATGACATTAGAAGAACTATACGACAACTATGAATTTAAGGTGACCAAGAGAGCCCTGATGAGAGAGTTCCCTTTCATTAAGAATGTCTATGTTAAAGACCCCGCCTCTATTGAGAAGTATCAATCGTTCATCTTCTTAGATGTGGATATTAATCCCTATGAGTTGTCTCAACAGTATGGACTTAAGATGGACAAGACAGTGGACAAATACCTCAGACGTGGTGAACCTTATTGGGTCCCATACTTATCCATGTATGTTAGGGGTGTTGATAGTGTCGAAGATACATTACCCATTAAAAGAGCCATCTCTGAATTACTTAGTGGTATACA